>Ga0209690_1000068_pt1 | contig 44279 bp, 48 predicted proteins | sample GraSoiAngelo_150_FD_186164 | JGI IMG/M metagenome (GOLD analysis project Ga0209690, IMG submission 186164) | Grasslands soil microbial communities from the Angelo Coastal Reserve, California, USA - 14_1009_09_40cm (SPAdes) (version 2) | ecosystem: Environmental > Terrestrial > Soil > Grasslands ... | reverse complement strand
CCTGCAAGAATGGCGTGATGTGTTCGTCATCGCCTACAGCATCGCCGGCACAGTGGCCTTCGTCCTCATTATCTTCTTCACGTTCGCAATTGGGATATTGAGCTGGATGACGCTCAGCCGTGTGCGTGGGATGTTGAAGAACAATGTGCAGCCCACGCTAGAGAGCGTGCGCCAAACATCGGAGAGCGTGCGCGGAACGGTTGAATTCGTCTCGGATTACGCGGTCGCTCCGGTCGTGAAGACGTACGGTACCGTCGCCGGCCTGCGCCAGTTCGTGGTGGTCCTATCGAGGCTGGGGCGCTCGCGAAAGAGCGGGTAGCATTTGATGCGCCTGCTAATCGGGCTTGCAATCGGGTTCGGTATCGGTTTTGCCGGGGCGGTCCTGTTCGCGCCCGAGCGCTCTCGGCGGCGAGAGGTTGACTGGCCTGCGGGAAGCGTAGATTCCGGCCCGACGGCGATCGAGACCGACCACAACATCATGGCCGCGGTCAGACGCGCACTCCGCTCGGCCCAGGAGCAGCTCAACGAAGCGCTCGACGAGGCGAAGGAGGCGCAGGCCAAGGCGGAAAAGGAGCTTCGCGCCCGTTACGAGCGCAAAGTGCACCAGGCGGGCAAGTCCGAAGAGATCGAAGAGAAGAAGCGCAAGTAAGGACGACGACTACCCGCACTGGCGCCAAGCGCCGTTGACGCCGCAGCCTTCAGCGTTCGTGTTTTGGGGATCGCGCTGCTGTCATGGCGGAGGGGGTGGGATTCGAACCCACGGTACCCAAAGGGTACACACGCTCTCCAGGCGTGCCCAATCGTCCACTCTGGCACCCCTCCGGAATGTGCGCCGGGAACCAGCAAACCTGCCAAACAAACTCTGCCAGACAAACTTGCCAAATGGCTGCCGCTCATCGGACAGAGTGCTGGCGGAGGGGGTGGGATTCGAACCCACGGTACCGCAAGGCGGTACAACGGTTTTCGAGACCGCCCCGATCAACCACTCCGGCACCCCTCCTTGGCTATTCTAGCAGCGAATCGCCGGGTTGCCCGGATATCAATCGTTGCTTCAGAGCTCCGCCAGCTGCCGTCTTGAAGTAGCGTTCACGCGCCCAAGCTTCCTTCTTGTCTCCGAACGACTCGGTGTACAACAACCGAAGGGGCCTCCTATGACGAGTCGATGCCACTTTCCCGGCGTCGTGGCCCCTTAGCCTTTGTGTCAAATTCGCCGTCACCCCAGTGTATAACCACCGGTCCTTATCGATCCGAAGTACGTAAAGAGTGTGCTGGACGTAGCCTCCGGTAGAGACGCCTCGCTGATTTTCTTGGCACAACAGCATCGCGCGAAGCGAACCCCTGTATCGTACTGATGTGATAACGCTTGGTCTGAGGCGTCTCTACACGGAGCGTTGTGGCTTATAATCTCCAATCGATATGCCCGACCGCTCCGTCAACGTCACGATCGCTCTGCCCCTTGCCGACGAACTTCACGACACAATCCGAACGACTGACCGGCGCCTCAACGTCACCGCCCTGACTCGCGCCCAGCGCCGCGTCTACCGCGACGGCCGCCCCCTTTGGGCGGGCTATCCGGAGCCGCCGCGGGCCGAGGATGAGAGTGAAGAGGAGGCGCGCGAGCGCCTGCGACCGATCCTGCGAGAGACCGAAGTGCTGCTGACGAACCCAATCGTCCCAGACGATATCGTGGAGCGCGCGCCGGCGCTCAAGTGGCTCCAGCTGACCAGCGCCGGCGTCGACCGCCTGCTCGACGCGCCTGTCGTGCAGTCAAACGTCACGGTGACGACGGCGAGCGGAATCCACGCCGTGCCTATAAGCGAATATGTGATCGGCGCTATGTTGGCTTTCGCAAAAGGCCTTCCCCGCGCTTTGCGGTCTCAGCAGGAGAGAATATGGCGGCCCTACTGGCCGGACGAGTTGGAAGAGAAAACGGTCGGCGTCCTCGGCATGGGAGCCATCGGCGCGAGGGTGGTCGAGCTCGCAAAGGCTCTCGGTATGCGCGTGCTCGCGATGCGGCGGTCTGTCGAACGGCGGACAACCGGCGCGCAGGCAGGATTCCCCGCTGCAGATGAGATGCTGCCTCCTTCGGAACTCAGGCATCTGTTGGAAGAGAGCGATTACGTCGTCGTTGCCCTGCCACTAACGAATGAGTCGCGTGGACTGATCGGCGAACCCCAGCTACGAGCGATGAAGCCCAGCGCTATCATCGTAAATATCGGCCGGGGGGCCATCATAGACGAACAAGCGCTCGTCCAGGCTCTGAAGGAAGGACGGATCGCCGGAGCGGCGCTGGACGTCTTCCAGCAAGAACCACTCTCCGGCGAGAGCGAATTGTGGGGGCTGGAGAACGTGATCGTCACGCCACACATCAGCGGAGGCACGCCGCGCTACATGGAGCGTGCGGTGGCGCTGTTCTGCGACAACCTGCGGCGGTATCTGGCGGATGAGCCGCTTCGAAACGTGGTGGACCCAGCCCGCGGGTATTGACCGCAGAGTCGGCGGCTAGCTGCCTAGCGCAGCCAGCTTCGGCCGATCGTGCGCCTTCTCTGAGTGAAGAGCCGCGTTCAGCACCTCGTCTACGTGCTCGACGAGAAGGAACTCCAGCTCGCGGCGCACGTCTTCCGGCACCTCCGCTAGATCGTTCTCGTTGTCGCGGGGCATCACGACCCGCTTGCTCCCCGCGCGGTGAGCGGCGAGGACCTTGTCGCGGATCGAGCCCACGGGCAGAACCTTGCCCCGGAGGGTAATCTCGCCCGTCATCGCGACTTCCTTGCGGATCGCCCGGTCCGTGAGCGCGGAAACGAGAGCCGCCGCCATCGTTACCCCCGCCGACGGGCCGTCCTTCGGAATGGCGCCGGCAGGCACATGGATGTGTATGTCATTCTTATCGAATGCGGCCGCCGGGATGTTCAGCACCGAGGCACGCGACCTCGCATAGGTAAGCGCAGCCTGCGCCGACTCCTGCATCACTTCGCCGAGCTTGCCCGTCAGGATGAGGCGGCCTCGTCCGGGAACCGTGGTCGCTTCGACGAACAGCACGTCGCCGCCCGCCATTGTGGCCGCCAGGCCGGTCGCGACGCCAACTTCATCCGCCTCCGAGGCAAGCTCCCAGCGAAAGCGCGCCGGGCCCAGGAATTCCGCGAGATTCTCTTCGCGAATGGCGATCGATCCGTTCTGGCCGGCCGCCACTCTTCTGGCTACGGCCCGGCAGACGCTCCCAAGCTCTCGCTCAAGGTTCCGCACGCCGGCCTCGCGGGTGTGCGTGCGAATGATCTCGGTGATCGCGCTCTCGCTAACATGGAGGACGCCGTCGGGGATCCCGTTTTCCTGGAGTTGCCTGCCCAGTAGATAGCGCTTGCCGATCTCGAGCTTCTCGCGCTCTGTATAGCCAGGCAGCTCGATGATCTCCATGCGGTCGCGCAGGGGGCCTGGAATGTTGTCCACGATGTTCGCCGTTGCAACGAAGAACACACGGGACAGATCGAATGCCGTATCAAGATAGTGGTCCGTGAAGGTCGAGTTCTGCGCGGGATCCAGTACTTCCAGAAGCGCCGAGGCGGGGTCTCCGCGAAAATCGACGCCGAGCTTATCGACTTCGTCGAGCATGAAAAGAGGGTTGCGCGAGCCGCAGCGCCGTAGCTCCTGGATGATCCGGCCGGGCATTGAGCCGACATAAGTGCGCCGGTGTCCTCGTATTTCGGCCTCATCCCGCATACCACCGAGAGACATGCGGATGAACTTTCGCCCAAGGGCGCGTGCGATAGACTGGCCGAGCGACGTCTTCCCCGTTCCCGGCGGACCCGCGAAGCAGAGGATCGGGCCGCGGGTGTCGCCCTGTCGTAGCTTGATGACAGCGAGGAAGTCGAGGATGCGGCGTTTGACCTTATCGAGGCCGTAGTGGTCTTCGTTCAGCACCGCCTCGGCTCGGATGATATCCAGCAGGTCCTCTGTGCTCGTATTCCACGGGAGGTCGGCCAGCCATTCGAGATATGTCCGTGAAACCTGGTACTCGGGGGAGATGGATGGAATACTGGTGAGGCGCTGCAACTCGCGGTCAGCCTCGCGCTGGGCCGCTTCCGGAAGGACCGCTTCAGCCAAACGTAATTTCAGCTCCGATAGCTCCGGAGTGATGTCGCCTTCACCCAACTCCTTCTGGATCGCCTTCATCTGCTCGCGCAGAATGAACTCGCGTTGGCGCTTGTCGAGCTCGCCGCGAACGTCGGCCTGGATCTGCGATTGGACCTCCAGTACCTCGATCTCGTGCTCAATCAACTCCTTGACGATCGTGAGCCGCTTGTTGACGTTCAGCTCCTCGAGCACCGCGTAGCGCTGTTCCGTGCGGATCTGGAGGTTGGCGGCGATGAAGTCAGCGAGCGCCGACGGGTCTCCCAGATTGCCGACGGCTGCCGCGAGTTCCTGAGGAAGCGTCTCGGACAAGGTGACGATCCGGACAAAGCCCTCCCTGATCTCCCCAATGAGGGCGTCGAGACCGGCGCTGCGGTCGACTGTTTCACCCAGGCGCTCAATGCGGCCCACGATCCAGGGTTCGGCTTGCTCGAGGCCCAGCAGCTTGATGCGCCCGACACCCTGGAGAATCGCATGGACTGTGCCATCCGGCGCCGTCGCCATTCGAACAATTGTGGCAGCCGTACCGAGCTGGTAAAGGTCTCCTTCGTAGCGTTCATCATCCAGCACGTGCTGCGGAAAGACGCCAACCATCTTGGCCTCGGACGCCGCTGCCTCGCCAACAGCCTTAACGTCGATCTCGTCCGTAGCAAGCAGTGGCAGCAACTGCTGGGGGTACATGACCGTTCCGCCGCCCGGAATCAAGGGCAGCAGCTCAGGGATCCGGGGTCGAGCGCTCGCTGTCGCTCTCGTACGTGTTTGTCGACGTGTTTCCGCATGCTCCATTGGAGTTTGCCTCCGTTTGGACTGCTGCGGGAGAAAGCCCTTAGCGAACGAGAATCGTCAGCGTTCGGCTGCGAGCAGGTGATGCCTTGGGCAGCGCGATTTGCAGCATTCCGTCCTTATAGACGGTCTGAACCGCGTCTGGGTTAACTGCCGCGGGCAAGAATAGTTCGCGCTGAAAGGGGCCGTGGCTAATTTCCACCTGCCGATAATCGCGTTTTGCACCCTGCGATGCCGGCTTTCGCTCGCCGCGCAGTATGCACTTCGACCCTTCCACTTCTAGCTCCAGGTCCTGGTCACCAATGCCGGCGATCTCCGCCACTATCACCACCTGGTCTTCTGTTTCGTAAATATCGACGGCCGGCTCGATGAACGGAACGGAGAAGCTCGGCCTACCCGGCGCGCCGATGACGCGCTGGCGGGCCTGCTCCATGCGCTCGCGGATGTGTTCGAACTGCGACGACGGCTGGGAGGTGCGTTTTATCGTCCGACCCTTCACAGCGCCGCCTCGACGATCATCTCGACTTCGACCGCTATATTCATCGGCAGCTCCGCCATCCCAACCGAACTACGGGCGTGCCTCCCCTTTTCGCCGAATAGATCGAGCAACAGCGAGGAGGCCCCGTCCATGACAACATGCTGCTGATTGAAACCGGGCGCGCTGTTCACAAACCCGAGGAGCTTCACAACTCGGCTGATCTTGTCCAGGTCACCGATCTCTTCTTGAAGAGCGCTCAGGCAGTTAATGACACATAGCTTGGCAGCTTCCTGGGCAGCGGGGACATCTACCTCCGCGCCCACTTTGCCGGTGACGCTGCCGTTCGAGCCAATCGGCCCGGCACCCGAAACGAAGACGAGATTTCCCGCACGCGCCGCGCCGGCGTACTTGCCGAATGATCGTCTCGCGGGAAGCGATATTTCGAGCTCTCGAAGCCGCTCGGCGACACCTCCCATCGGATGCCTATTCGCTCTTCTTCGGCCGCGGAGTTCTCTTTCGCGGCTCTCCCGCGGAATCTCCTTGCTTGGGTTTGTCACCGTCTTCAGCCGCGGCGACTGTTGCGCCGGTCGGCAGGCCATCCGGCGTGTCGTACTCGCGCTGCATGTCAATCACGGCAACGGCAGCGACGCGGTCCCCCTCGACGTCCATGAGCGTGACGCCTTGCGTCGAACGAAGCTGTTTCGAGATGTGCTCGATCGGCGTGCGGAGCACTATGCCTTCTTCCGAGATAAGCATCAGTTCGTGGCCCGGGTCCACCATTCGCGCCGCCATCAGCTCGCCGGTTTTGGGCGTCGTCTTGAACGTCCGAACTCCCTGACCGCCGCGCCCGTGCCGCGGGTACTCCTCAACGTGCGTTCGCTTGCCAAAACCGAACTCACTTACGACAAGCAGCGCCTCGGCAGCGCTTGCGATTTCCATACCGACGACGCGGTCGCCGGACGCCAGCCGAATTCCGCGAACACCCCCCGAAAGGCGGGATGCCGAGCGAAGCAGCTTGACCGGGAAGCGGACAGACTGGCCACGCGCCGACACGAGAATCGCATCGTCGGCATCAACGGCCAGCTTGGCTGAAACCAGCTCGTCGGCGGGCTCCAGGTCCATCGCGTTCAGTCCATCGCGTCGGACGTTCGCGAAGTTCTTCAGCGGCGTCTTTTTGACTTCGCCCAGCTTCGTTGCGACAACCATATACTCGTGGTCCATGTCCGGGGGTATACGGACGACGGCCGTGATCCGCTCCCTCTGGTCCAGCTGGAGCAGTTGCATCACGGACTCGCCGCGTGCCTGACGTGACTCGTCGGTGACTTCGTAGGTCTTCACCTGGAAGCAGCGGCCGCGATCAGTAAAGAAGATGAGCTTGTCATGCGTATCCGCGACGACCAAATGCCGGACGGCGTCGTCCTCGCGCGTCTTCATGCCGATCACCCCGACGCCGCCGCGACGCTGCGCGCGGTATGTGCTCAGCGGCAACCGCTTGATGAACCCACGCTTGGAAATAGTGACCACAACTTCCTGGTGCGCCACCATGTCCTCTTCTGAGAACTCTTCCGGCTCCTGGTCCACGATGATCGTGCGGCGGTCGTCGCCGTAGGTCTTCTTGAGGTCGACCGCATCGTCCTTGATCAGGAAGTCGATCTTGCGCGGGTTAGCGAGCAGGTCCTCGAGGTACGAGATCAGCTCGATCAGCTCCTTGTACTCGTCCTGGATCTTGTCCCGCTCCAGCTTGGCCAGGCGGCGCAGCTGCATGTCGAGGACGGCCTGCGCCTGCCGATCGCTTAGCTGAAACGGCGCGCGCATCAGACGTCCTTTCGCCTCCTCGGCGGAAGGAGATCCGCGGATCGTCTGGATGACCTGGTCCAGCATGTCAATCGCTTTGAGCAATCCTTCGAGAACGTGCGCCCGATCGCGCGCCTTCTCGAGGTCGAACTCCGACCGCCGGCGGATCACATCGCGCCGGTGGTCGATGTAGGACTCGAGCATCTTCTTGAGGCTCACCGTGCGCGGCTGCCGGTCCACGAGAGCGAGCATGTTGACCGCGAAAGCGGACTGCATGGCCGTGTGCTTGTACAGCGCGTTCAGCAGCTGGCGCGGCTGTGCCTCGCGCTTCAGCTCGATTACGATGCGCATGCCGTGCCGGTCCGACTCATCCCGCAGGTCAGCGATTCCGTCGATGCGCTTGGCCCGGGCGAGGTCAGCGATCTTCTCGACGAGCGTAGCCTTGTTCGTCTGATAGGGCAGCTCGGTAACGATGATCTGGTTCCGGTTGCCCTTCGCCATCTCCTCGATGTGCACCCGGGCGCGCGTGACGATGCGGCCGCGACCTTCAAACGCGCCGCGGATGGCGTCTCTGCGTTCGGACGTGGGCCCCTGGCCGTTGACAGCGGGCAAACGCACCGTTTCGTAGCGGAAGATGACCCCGCCGGTGGGGAAGTCCGGCCCCCTTACGATTTCGGCCAGCTCCTCCATCGTCGCTTCGGGATGGTCGATCAAATGGGCGATCGCTTCGCACAGCTCGCCGAGGTTGTGTGGCGGTATGTTCGTAGCCATTCCGACGGCAATACCCGACGCACCGTTTGCTAGCAGGTTCGGCACCCGCGCCGGGAGGACTACGGGCTCCTTCAGCTCATCGTCAAAGTTCGGGGACATGTCGACGGTGTTCTTGTCGATGTCCGCGAGCAGTTCGGTCGCGATCCGCGTAAGGCGAGCCTCGGTGTAGCGGTAGGCAGCCGGCGGGTCGCCGTCCATCGAGCCAAAGTTGCCCTGTCCATCGACCAGCGGATAGCGCAGCGAGAAGGTCTGGACCATACGCACGAGCGCGTCGTAGACGGGGGCGTCGCCGTGCGGGTGGTAGTTCTTGAGGACCTCACCGACGATACCGGCGCACTTTCGGTATTTCGTGCCCGGGTTCAGGCCCATCTGTTGCATCGCGTAGAGGATGCGGCGCTGGACCGGCTTCAGCCCGTCGCGGATGTCCGGCAGGGCGCGCTGTACGATCACCGACATCGCGTAGTCGAGATACGACGAGCGCATCTCCTCTTCGATCTTGATCGGACGCACACTCAGCGCGGGAATCGGCGGTGGTTCGAGGGTCATGTAATCTCCTTGGGGCGGGGCTCGGTGACCATCGGCTGACGGGTCATCCGCTCAGGGCGAGCACTCTTGAGACCGGCAAGCGGATCGTGGATGGAGGTCTTCTGGCCTGCGGGGTACGCCCTAAGGCCTCCATTCACGAGGACGCACAATGTCACATATAAATTATACCTGATAAGGCGTTCCTGTTCGAGGGTGGGTCGTTAAGTGACGGGCTGCGGCTGGGGCTTGACCAAGTCGCAGTTTGTTTGGCAGAATCAAGGCAGATCGTTCTGCCAATTCTAAACGATGAGTACATGGCGCGACCGCGTAACACAGTCGTTGGGCGATGCTGCCAGCCGCTCCGGCGTGCTGTCGGAGACGGCAGGCAAGATCTTCGCCGTGTTGTATCTCAGTCCCGGTCCGCTGTCGCTCGACGAGATTTCCCACGAGGTGGGCACGAGCAAAGGGAACGCGAGCGTTCAGGTCAGGGAACTGCTGGAGCTGGGGATGGTGCGTAAGGTCTGGGTGCGGCGCAGCCGGCGCGACTACTACGAGGCGGTGACGGACCTCTGGTCGATTGCAGCGGAGGTGATAGGCAGGCGACTGGAGCAGGAAGCGCGGTCCCTATTGGCAGCGGTCAGCGAGACGGAGAGGGAGCTTCCAGACGCGACTGAGGACGTGGTGAAGGCGAGAGTGAGGTCGATGCGCTTGTTCCTCGAGCTCGTCGCCGCAGGGATCGAAGGCTTTCGGCGAGGGGAGGTGATGAGCCCGGAGGGGCTTCGCAAACTTGCGAGCTAGTTCTCTTTTTTTAAGGACACCGTTCTAAAGTTTTAGAAAGGAGGAAAGGAAACTACGAGCTTCTCGATGATTTCCTTCCCGAATATCACTTCTGCGAGCGCCACGAGACGTTCATCCAGGCACCTCCGGACGCCGTGCGCCGCGACGTCCAAGAATGGCGGCCGAACGAATCATTCCTTTGGCGCTGGCTGGTGCGGCTCCGGGGACTGGGCTCGCCGAAGGGCACGTTGCGGGAATGGGGGAGAGTCGAACGGCTTCCTCTGCCTCGCCGAAACGGAGCACGAGGTCGTGTACGGCCAGGCCGGGCGCTTCTGGTCACCGAATGAACGCGCCGCGCTCGTCTCGCCACGGACGATCGAGGAGTTCCGCGGCCTCAGCGATCCGCGCTTCGCCGTCGCAGCCATGAATATCGCCGTCGAAGCGCTCGCACCCGCCCGCACCCGCCTCTTCACGGAGACGCGCGTCCGCTGCCTCGGCGCATCTTCGCGCCGCCGGTTCCGGCTGTACTGGCTGGTGATCCGGCCGTTCAGCGGACTGCTACGGCGCGCCATGCTCCGCGGGATCAAGACCGCCGCTCTCAGAGACGCGCGGCACGCCCGGCTGACAGTCGAATACTGACCGGGCGGAGCGTCGGAGCCGAATCCAAGAGAGCGCCAAATCATCAGACATGTAACAAGAAGGAGGAAGGCGCCCAATTGAACGAACCGTTTCTTGTGACAGGAGCGCTGGCCGCTTTCGGCGGACTCGCGCACGGGTTTCTCGGCGAGCGGATAATCTTGATCCCTCTCACCCGGCGAGCCGAGCTCCCTTCCACGCGCTTCGGAGGCTCGAGGCAAACTGCGATGATGCTGCGCTTCACCTGGCACTTCTTCAGCGTCGTGATGCTCAGTCTGGCAGTTGTGTTCCTCGCACTGGGTACCGGAGCTATCGGCGGCGGCGACTGGATTGTCGTGCGCGTGCTCGCCGGTTATTTCGCCGTTTTCGGTGTGCTCGTTCTAGTGCTCTCGCTCGGGCGTCATTTCGCGTGGCTCCTCGGCCTTGCGGCCGCGGTCGCCGCGTGGCTCGGCACGCTCTAGCAAGAGCGCTCGATCCGACTGACTATCCGACGAGACGGTGCGCCGAGGGCGGTATTGGATCAGTTAAGCGTATGACAGATTAGCGCCAAGGCCACCGGAGGCCGATCCGTGTCCTGACCTCTGCCTCATCGAGGGCGCGGCGCTCTTCCTCGTGCCATAGCTCTTCGCGTACCCCAATGGTGCTCTTCTTCTTCGGGAGTGCGGGGCCATCCGATGATCCGGTGCAACGTTCTAAGTATCCAGCTTGCCATTACGATGCCTCCCCGCCGTCAGTTGCCGCGCAGTAGCGCGCGTTCGTCCACGGTGAATCGAGCGCTCGCGGCTTCATAGCGCGCCTTCGGCGTTAAACAGAGCCTCCTACATCGGGAGCTCGGCGCACACCAGGGCGCCTAGAGACTAGGCACTTCGTACAGACGCACTGGTTGAGCGAAGCCCTTGAGCTGTGCGTCGCCGTGATCGCTGAACTGGATGCCTTTGCCCGCTGCCAGCTGCCGAACGACGTCCGACACCATTATCTGGCCTGGCTGCGCATGATCGCAGATGCGACGGGCCATCTGCACTGCAGTCCCGAAGATGTCGCCTTCTTCCGCAACTGGTTCTCCCGCGTTCAGGCCAATACGGATGCCGAGCACGGCGTCCGAGCTCTCCTGATTGCGCAGGCCTACGGCCTGCTGGATCGCGGCGGCGCAGCTGATGGCACGCGAAGCCGAGGGAAAGGATGCCATGATTCCATCACCGGTGTGCTTGACCTCAGCGCCACCGTAGTTGCGCAAGGCTGTGCGCACGATCTCGTTGTGAGTACGAACGATCTCTTGTGCTGCTTCATCGCCCAAACGCTGGGTTAGCTCTGTCGAGCTCCCTATGTCTGTGAACACTATAGTTTGCAGTCCCTCGCGCACCACGGCAGTGCTAAGCGGCAACTCGCCCCCGGCTAGAAACTCCCTGATGGCCTTGATCAAAGGTTCCACATCACCCAACGCTAAAACGTGTATGTCACCCTCGAGCGGCACGAAGCGGGCTCCCGGAATGCGAGCCGCAATTTCACGACCTTGCTGGAACGGACAGGTTTTGTCGCCGCGACGATGGAGGACGAGGGTGGGTGTCGTGACTTGCGGCAGGAGGTCCGTGGCGACGAACTCGAAAAAGCTTGTCAGGGTCGCGATCGCACCGTCCGCGGTCGCCGCTTGCCTCTGGAACTCTGCGAAACCCTGACGGGCCTCTGGCGGCAAGCCTGGAATGAACATCTCCATCATCGCCGTGGCACCGTAGCCACCCCAATCGGCCTTGATCAGCGCGACGAATCCTTCTATCAGGTCGCGGAAATAGGCTGTAGTGCCATCGTGGTAACAGCCGTACAGCAGTAAATGCGAAACGTTCTCTGGGTTCTGAACTGCGTAGGCGATGGCGATGGGCCCGCCCTGCGAATAGCCCAGCAGGGCGGGGCGACGCAGTCCCAGCGCCTGGATGATCACTTCCAAATCGCGCAGGTTCGCCTCGGGAGAGTAGTCTGAAACGTCTCGGTCCGAGAGGCCCGTGCCGCGCTTGTCGTACCGCACGAGTAAGTGGCTTTCCGCCAGCCGCTGGAAGAAGTCCCGACTAGCGGGAAACCCCCACTCGAGTTCGAGGTGACTGATCCAGCCGGGAATGATAATAAGCGGCGGGCCGGAGCCAACCGTGGCGACGGCCAGATTTATCCCATCCGGCGATTTCACGAACCGTATCTGCTGTTGCATAGGTTTGCTCGCGCTGACGGGCGCGCTTCAAGATTCTACTCCAATTCACGCGGCTGAGATGTGCCCGCGAAGCCAGCTGCTAGCGGGCGCCCTCGGCCCTGAGCAGAGTTTCCTTCATTCGCAGGCCGCCTCCGTAGCCCGTCAGAGACCCGTTGCTGCCAACGACTCGATGACAGGGGACGACGAGCGGCAGCGGGTTTGTCGCCATCACCCGGCCGACGGCGCGGGCTGCCCGCGGGCATCCGACGCGCTCGGCGAGCCAGCCGTACGTCCGCGTCTGGCCGCTCGGGATGCGCTGCGTTTCTTCGAGCACGGCGCGGCGGAAAGAGGGCTCCAAATTCCAATCGACGTGCACTGCCAGGTTGTCGTAGCGGCCCGACGCAAGGGCGCAGATTCGCTCCGGCAGGTCCGCCAGGTCCGCATCACGAGCAGGTACGGTCGCGCCCAGCTCCATGACCTCCAGCAGCGCCTCATCTCGGGTATCGCGCGGCAGTGTCGTCGCCCGAAGGCCGTGCGACGAGAGGACCAGGCCCACCCAGCCGAGATCGGTCTCGCACAAGTGGAAAGTTAGGCTATCGGTCATGGGGAATCCTCACCGGAGAGCAAGCATGCGGGATGGACGGATTATAACACCGACTCGAGCAGGCATTTGCGATCATCAGGCTCGGCGCGATGGCAATTGACGCCTTGACAAACCCATTAGACTGAAGAGCCGTGACCGCAGTTGAGATTTTGGGCGGGAGCCTTCTTACTATTGCCCTAATCGCTACGTGGTACGGCGTAATACGTTGGCTCCGCGAATTACAAGCCTTTCGTAAGCAACTTGAGGCGCGGGGAATCGTGTTCCCGGAACCACCCGTCAGCTTGTACCTCTTGGTCTCTCTAGTGCCTCTCGCCCTCGTCTTGCAAGCACTTATCTTCTTCTTTTCGCGTGGCAGACATTGGGAAACGCTCGCGATTATCCCCGTTATGTTCGTTTGGCTATTGGGGAATTTGTGGGCAGCGCGGCGCGCGCATCGAAAGAAATTAGGCCGGTCAAGCTGAAACCGGAAGTTAAATCAGCGTCGGTGTGTCAAGTATCCACTTGCCTCCCTATTTCCCCATGTGCGATACGATAGTATCGGTGCGTCCCGCTCTCCTTACCCTTTGGCTGCTCATTGTCTTGGCCGCTGTCGTTGCCTGCGGCGGCAGCGACGCAGCTCCGCCTTCACTTACGATGATCCCGGCGACGGCGACCTACAGTCCGGACCCGACTCCAACCGCTAGCACATCGCCCACTCCAGAGCCAACGCCGGAGCCGACCCCGGCTCCCGCGCCCGCGATCGACTTAACAGCTAGCCAACCCCGTCAGGGAGGATTTCTGTTCGTGAGGCTTCTCTATCCGCCGGCCGGATTGAGAGAAGCCACAGTCGAGTTCAACGGCGCTTCGTACCCGATGCTTTCTTCGAGCGATCGCTGGTTCGCCGTGATCGGGCTCGATATTTACGTTGGCGTTGGTGACTATCCGATCACAGCAAAATCGGGAGACTCAGTCTTGGCCGCGGGCACACTTACAGTCAGTGACGGCGGTTTCCAGTACGAGTCCATCGAGCTGCCCCCATCAAGTATCGACTTGCTATCGGACCAGAATGCTGTCGCCAACGAGCGCGCCACGCTAGCCCAGGTGTATTCCAGGTTCACGCCTGAGCGGCACTGGTCCGGCGCGTGGATACTGCCGGCGCCCGGACCTATCACGAACGGCTTCGGACTCATGCGTTCAATTAACGGCGGGCCTTATTCGCCACATACCGGCACGGACATCGCGAACGAGAAGGGCACCCCCGTGGCCGCCGCTGCTACTGGAGTAGTGGCACTTGCGCGCCGGATGTACCTGTATGGGAACGTCGTCATCATCGACCACGGTGCTGGAGTCTTTAGCGGCTACAACCACCTCGACAGCATTGCGGTGACAGAGGGCCAGGCGGTCACGATCGGTGATCTGGTCGGGTTCATGGGCGACACCGGGTTCGTGAGCGGGCCGCACCTGCACTGGGAGGCGATCATCGGCGGCGTCAGAACGGATCCCCTGCTCTGGACGCAGCAGCCTATCGATCCCTGATCGCTTAGGCGTCCAGCTCCCCGAGGGCATCCAGCACGAGCGCACTCGCGACAATCGCCGCGGTCTCGGAGCGTAGAATGCGGCGCCCCAACGAAACGATTTCAGCGCCTGCCTCGCGTGCGAGCTCGACCTCCGCATCCTCAAAGCCTCCTTCCGGGCCAATAAACAAGCTCACGGCGTCCGGACGGCGGGTGAGCCCGCGAAGAAATGTGCCGAGGCTTCGCGCGCGTTCTCCTTCGAACGGCATCAGCTTCAGGCCGCGGGCCTGCTGGACAGCTTCCTCGAACGACACCGGTGATTCCACGCGAGGAGGGCGGCCGCGGCCGGACTGCTCGGCCCCCTCGAGGACGATGCGGCGCCAGCGCTCGCTTCTCGCGGCGGCTGGCTCGCCGTTGCCCTGTACCTGCGAGCGAGCGGCGATCACCGGCACAAATCGCGAGACGCCGATCTCTGTCCCCTTCTCCAGCACGAGGTCGAAGCGGTTCGCGCGGATAAGCGACTGGTAGAGGACCAGCGTCACTTCCGGCTCAGGTGGAGCTTCACGCTCAGTGACGACCACTCCCGTGATCGCGTACGGAGATACGCCCGTGAGCTGGACTTCGTACTCATGTGTGCCGCCTTCGCTGAGCAGCACGCGGTCACCCCGCTTCAGCCGCAGCACGCGCCCCAGCCGGTGGGCGAGGTCCGGGCCAAGCGTCACGTTGCGGGCGCGCAACGAGCCCGGCGGCACGAAGAAGCGTCGAGGTAATTGCGTCACGCGCTAAGCGTCACGCGCGGGTGGCCAAGCCGTCAAGAATCAGCGATTATCGCCCGCCACACGCCGTCTCTGACAACACTTACCCTCAGGCCCACCCCTTCAAAGGTGCAGGAAAGAGCGGCGACGGCATCGTCAAGGAAGCCGCTCGTGATCAAAGAGCCACCCGGCGCCAGCGATCGAGCAAGCGGAACTGCCAGTCGCTCCAACGTTAGGCCGCTGATGTTGGCGACGATGACATCAAAGGGACCGACCTCGGCTTCAAGTGTCCCTTCCCGTACCTCGATCACGTCGGAGACGGCGTTGGCCGCAGCGTTTTCCCGGGCCGCGCGGACGGCGTTTGGGTCTACATCGAGCGCGAGGACCCGCCTCGCGCCGAGCTTGACAGCGGCGATAGCGAGGATGCCGGAGCCACAGCCGAGGTCGAGCACGCTAGCGCCTGTCCGCACCTGATCTTCAAGCGCCCGCAGGCACATCGCCGTCGTTGGATGCTGACCCGTCCCAAAGGCCATTCCCGGATCGATCTCGATGACCACATCGCCGCCTTTGAGCCGGTAGTGCGTCCAGGACGGCTTCACGACGAGGGCGCGCCCGTGCCGCTGGATGCCGAAATGCTTCTTCCACGAGTCCCGCCACGGCTCCTCGCGCAAACGCCGCACGCGACGCCAGCGCGGCGGGCGCTCGAGCGGCGCCGCCCTCATCGCCAGGCGCAACGACCGCCGGATGCGCTCGGAATCCTCCCCCGACGGAAGATACCCGCACACCAGCGCCGGCGCGTCGCCGTCAGCGACATAGCTGTCGCTATCATGGTCGAAACGCGAGGCGGATTGGATCGCAACACCGCCCGGGCAAGCCTGGCGTAGAAGGTCGGCCGCCAGGTCGGCATCGATCCCCGCAACCTCGACGGCGATTTCGAGCCACTCGATGCCCTCATCGTTCGAACTCACGGCAAATTGACGGCTGACGGCGGCTCGTCCGGACGCGCCGCGCCTAGCCGAGGGCGTCTTTGATCTTGCCGAAAATGCCCTTGTCGCCGTTGGCGACGGGAGTTCCGAAGCTCTCGGCCAGTCGCTGAAGGAGTTCCCGCTGCTCGTCGGTAAGGTCCGTCGGAGTAACAGTCGAGGTGCGGACCAGGAGATCGCCACGGCCGCCCGTGTGAAGCCGCGCGACGCCCTTGCCCCTCATGTTGAACACGTGGCCGGACTGAGTGCCCGCTGGGACACGCAGCGGCGCGTCGTCCCCGTCGAGCGTCGGTATCCGTACTTCGAAGCCCAGCGCCGCTTGCGCCGGATTCATCTCCAGCTCGTAGATCAGATCATCCTCTTCCCGCGTGAAGAAAGGATGCGCGAGCACACCTATGTAGACATAGAGGTGGCCGGGGCTGCCGCCGTGCGCGCCGACATCGCCTTCGCCGTTGAGGCGCATGCGCGCGCCGTCGCTGACGCCGGCGGGGATCTTGACGCTTAGCTTGCGCTCTTTGCGCTGTCGGCCCGAACCACGGCAGTCCTTACAGGGGTCCGCAATTATCCGTCCTTCGCCGCGGCACTGCGGGCACGTAGCGATGTTCACGAACTGACCGAAGAAGCTCCGGCTGACGCGACGGACCTGGCCGCTGCCTTCGCAAGTGGAACAGCGGGGCGACTTCGAACCCGGCTCGCCGCCGTTACCAGCGCAGCGATGGCACCGCTCGACGCGCTCGATCTCAATCTCGCGTTCGCAGCCGAAGGCGGCCATTTCAAAGTCGATCTCGATATCGATGCGGCGGTCGGCACCTCGCTGAGCTTCTCGCGCGCGTCGGCCGGTCGTCGTGCCGCTAAAGAACGCCTCGAAGATATCTCCGAAGCCGCCGAGATCGGCGCCGTCAAAGCCGCGGCCCAAGTCGAAGCCCTGGAGGCCGGCGTGGCCAAAGCGGTCATACGTCGATCGCTTTTCGGGGTCTGAGAGCACCTCGTACGCCTCGCCGATCTCCTTGAAGCGCGCTTCGGCGCCGTCTTCCCGGTTCCGGTCCGGGTGGTACTTCATGGCCAGCCGCCGGAACGCCTTCTTCACGTCCTCGGCTGACGCACTGCGTGAGACGCCGAGGACCTCGTAGTAGTCCTGCCGCGCGGTTGCCATGTCGGGAAATATTGTATCAGGAGGCTCGCGCGCGGAGGAGTTCTGCCTGCGGGAACGTCACGCAGGCAACATTCACCCAGCGCCTGGATAAAAGCGCGGGATTAGACCGGCGTTAACTGACGATCGTGCTGCTGGAGCCGGAGCCGCTGTTGTTTGCCGGATTCGGGTCGCTGACGAGCTGAAGAGGATCGATCGCCGTGCTTCCGTCCACGGTGAAGCCCTGAGTCCCGGGAGAGGCGCACGTCACGTTCCAGGCTCGGCTGATCGTGGTGATAGCGCTGCCGGTCAATGTCGTGTTCTGTACAGTGATCGCCCCGGTGGTGGCCGTACAGCCCGCCGGCAGCAAAGGCGAGAAGGTGGTATCCACTACAACCGGCATAACGGGCCCGTTGTTTCTGACACGCACGTCGGCCGAAATCATGAAGGCAACGCCGGCAATCGCATTGGCGGGCGAGCTCACCATGACCCCGACGACCTGCACATCCGCACCGGGCGGCGGCGTGGGCGTCGCAGTGTCGGTCGGCGCTGGCTCCGCCGTTGCTGTCGCTGTTGGCGTTGCCGTCCCGGTGGGGGTGGGAGACGCCGTCGCGGTCGGAGTGGGAGACGCCGTCGCGGTGGGCGTGGTGGTTGGAGTATCGCTTGGTGCTAGCGTTGGAGTCTCTGTGGGCGTCGGCTCAACGGGAGGTTCGGTCGTCGGCGTCGCTGTCGGCTCCTCGGGAGGCGTCGGTGTCTCGACAATGCCGGCGCAGCCGCGTTGCTCCTGCTTCTCCTGTCCATGTGCGGAGTGCTCGTTCGCGTGCGAGGCCCCGTTCTCGGAGTCCGCGTTCGGGCATCCACCCTTATTAGCCAGAGAGCCGCCGGTGCCCACAACGGCAGCGGCAAGCAGACTTGCCACGAGAACTACAAGAACCGGGGTTGATTTGTTCATTTTTTCACACTCCTCTAGACATGTTATCGGACGCGGTGCTTGCCATGCGCGACCCGCGCGTTTAGAAGCGGTTCAGACTCGGTGTAGTCCGAAAATCCGCCCGTGGGGGCTTGACAACACGCGGTGTCGCGAATATGCTGATATGTGCATAGACGGAGAACTTAGACGATGCCAAGGTTAACTCAGCAGACGACGGTCGAGGCGCCCATACAGTTTGTGGCGTCTCCAATGCTTGACATGATGAACGCCATGTACTTCACGGGTCACGTCACCATCAGCGATGGCGTCGAGGGCTGGCCGGTGGAGTTACGGCGGGAAATGGCGCCCGACCTGCTGGGCGCGCTGGACTTTGCGTTCGATTACCCGGCGGGCGACCCCGGGGTCCTTGGCACATTGTGCGATAACCTCTGGGTGCATCCGGAAGCCTGGCGCGACTTGGACGCGCTCGTCTCTTACGTCGAGAGTATGCCTAATGGCATCGGCGAACTCGAAAGGGCGCCCGGAATCCAGGGGCTCGTATACCAGGCGATGTTCCGCTACCAGGACGAAGTAGACAGCTCGATCTACGCGCGGATGCCGCACCGCGAGGCGATCGAACAGCGGCTGCGAGGCCTGGATGACCGCGATGCCGAGGCGATCCTTCATCTGTACGACCGCCCGGCCGAGCTAAGAGAGCGGTTGGTAACTCTTATCAGCCGGTTCTATCGGGAGCACTATGCGAGCGAAATGCCGCGCCGTCTTCCGGCATTGGAGCGCAGTGTTGCCCGACATCGCGTTGAGCCGTCCTCCGATGCCGAGGCAGTGGCCAGAAGGCTGACAGGGAGGCAGAAGTCGTGCCTGGAGGCCGGCTGTGCAGGCCGCTATGAGCAGCACGTCTTTGCGCCCTCTATGGACATGGGCGTGTACAACTCCTGCGCAATCGTCGGAGACGTTCACGGGCTCTTCTACCCGCTTGAGCCGGAGTTCGCAGGCATAACGGCGGACGCTGCAGAGACGCGCCTCGCCCGTCTGTACAAAGCGCTTGGCGACGAGCAGCGCCTGCGCATCCTGCGCATGCTGCGCGACCGCGAGATGTACGCGCAGGAGATCGTCGAAAAGACGGGCCTGCATCAATCAGTCGTTTCGCGTCACCTTTCTTTCATGAAGGCCGTCGGCCTAGTGCAGGCGCGCAGACAGAACAACATGAAGTTCTACTCACTCAACCCGGACGTAAGAGAGACGTTGGCCGGGACCCTAACATTGTTCGGGACGGCCGTTCGAGGCTAGCGAAGAAGGAGCAGGCATGCAGATGAATGAATACGTCGCCCAAAAGCTGCGTGAGCTTGAAAATGAGCGCACGGACTCTTTGCTCAAAATGCGCCTGGCGGAATCGGTCGCCAGCGATCGCAGGCAGACATCCAAGCCTCTCATCGCGCCTGTGCTGCGGGCGGCAGGCCGCACGTTGCGCCGCGCGGGCGAGGGCCTTGAAGGCTGGGGCTCGCCCGAGCCAGATCGCGAGCGAGGGCTGCATGCGGAGCGCAGGACGGGCTAGACGATAGCGTCGACCGCCAGCTGCAACGCAAGCCCCGCGACGAAGAGCATCCCGAAGCGCCTATTGTGGATGAACGCCACCCCGACGAACCACAGCGGCCAGCCGCGATAACCTTCCGGGGGACGTTTGGGCTTGGGCCGCCGGTAGAAGCGCACGACTAAAGCCAGCAACGGCAGCGCGCCCACCACCAGCACGAGCGCCCACATTCCCTCCCAGACGACCAGCGCAGCGGTTGAGATGTACATCAGCACGGACAGCGCGATCGTGACGTATCGTGCAACCGACTCGCCGAGAACGATTGGCATCGTGCGGATGCCTTTCGAGGCGTCGAAATCAAGCTTGTCCAGGTGCTTGCCGAAGAGCACAGTCGTGACGCCAAGGCCGTATGGGATTGAAGCGAGTAGCACCCAGCCGGGAAGCTCTTCCGCCATCACGTAATACGTCCCGCCGATCATCAGCGGGCCCCAGATGACGAAGACAGCGATTTCGCCGAGGCCGATGTATTTCAGCGGAAACGGACCGCCGGAGTAGAACATCAGCAACAGCGCGCCTGTCAGGGCGAAAGCGAGCACTCCAGCCCCGGCGGCAGCCACCAGGTAGACGCCGATGGCAGCGGCGGCCGAGAGGACGAACGCGGTCACCAAGAGGAATTCTCGCAGGCTGTTGCCCTCGCCGGAAAACGGGTGCGGGCCGTAGTTCACGCGCGGCGAGTCCGGGGAGTCGATGCCGTGGCGATAGTCCCAGAAGTCGTTCACGAGGTTGCTCCCTGTGTGCGCAAGGACCAGCCCGACCGCGACGAGAATCAGCAGCGGCAAGTCGAACACGTCATCGCGGGCCGCAAGGAGGCCGCCGATGACGGCCGAAATCGCCGACATGACGACGACGGAGACGCGGCCGAGGATCAGCCAGCGGCTGAGAGGATCGACTTCCGAAGTGTCGACCTGGGGGACAGTACGGAGCGCTTCGAGCCAGAGCTTCGGGCCGCCGAGCGCCTTGTTTGCGGTAGTCATCGGGCATCGCCTCCGGCCCTTCTACCGTTCGCCCTTAGCCTGTCGAAGGGCCGAGTTGATTTTACGTCGCGCGGGCCTGTTTGTGAAAGTCCTCACATTGCCCCACCTTGGCAACTTAATTTGGCGTCGCCTCGTCATAAACACGGAGCGAATTCGGTGTCTACTCGGGTCTTAGCCTACATGCTCACCGGCTTCATGTGCGCGGGTAGTGCTGTTGCGGTCGTTGCTCTGGCTGGATCACCGCTGGCGGGCGCCGTACTCGGCGTGTTCGTATTAGCGATTCCCCCTTCCATGCTGGTCCTTGCCGTAGCGAGAAAATTTACAAATCGCGACGGTCAGGACCTCCAGGCGAAGCCGACGGGGCCACAACTTCCAGGGAGCAAGATGTTCCTTGCGCTTGCGGCCCTAGGAGTCGCTGGCATAGCGATGATCATCAGCAGCACCGCGCTGAGGAATGAGGGTGGTCTAGCCGCGGTAGGGGGATGGCTGATAATCCTGGCCTTTGCATGCTTGACGATTGTCCCCGTGGCGGGAATTATTTTCTTGCGTATCGCGCCGACGCTGCCCGTGGCCGTGCGATCGCTGACCGGCCCGCGGAGGCGGCTGTACCGGGGCATGCTTCGCTCTCTCGACGGCAGGCTGGAGGGAGCCGCCGAGGCGCTGGTCGCGTATGAAAAGGACTATCCCGACGACAACAGGGCACCGGGTGTGCGGTCGGCCGTGCTCGTGCGGCAACACAGATACGAGGATGCGCTGCTGCAGGCGGAGGGGGCGGTGGATATCCGCAGAACTCCTGAGGCGCTGATTACGAAGGCCCAATGCTTGGCGCTCCTGGGCGCGTACGAAGAGGCCCTCGCCGAAGCGCAGGTCGCTTTCGCGATGAAGCCAGACCTCTTCGCCGCTAGTCACATACCCGGAGCAGCGCTTGTTGAATTACGGCTGTTGGACGAGGCGATATCGCTGCTTGAAGGTGAGCGTCGCAACAGAAGGACCGCCGCTTCCCTCTTTACGCTGGCAGAGGCTTATCGGCTCCGCGGGTCAAAGGCGGATTCAATAAAGGCTTACGAGCAGACCGTCAAACTGATGCCGCTCAATATCATCTTTCGCATCGTTCCAAACGAGGGATTATGGGCGTGCGCATTGGTCAAGCTGGGCAACCTCGATAAAGCCGAGAAACGCGCGACGGCGACGCTTAGGGCCGACCCTACCGACCTCCTGGGTCTGCATGCAAGGGCTCTAATCGAAATGCGACGCGGCGATCGTGATCAGCTTGAGGAATACCTCAGGCGATTACTTAATGTGCGCCCAGCCAGTGCGGTTGAGGCTCTGATAGACCCAGACTTCACGCCGCTTCTGGCCGAGAAGCGGTTCCGAGAGCTGCTCGCTTGGGCGCTCGGTGCCCAGCGACAAGCGCGAGAGCGCGTTTTGGCCCGGTCCAACTCGCCCGCCTAGGCGGCGGCTCTGCCGTTGACTTCAAGCCCCTTCGGTGGTAGGATTTCCCTAGGTTAGCACTCTCACACCGAGAGTGCTAATTGCCTTACGAAAATGCCAAACAAACTCACCGACCGGCGCCAGCGACTCCTCCGGTTCATCATCGACGAGTACGTCTCGACGGCCCAACCCGTCGGCTCCAACGCGCTCGTCGAGAAGTACGGGCTGCCGGTATCTGCCGCCACTATTCGCAACGAGATGGCGGCGCTCGAGGACGAGGGCTACATCGCGCAGCCGCATACCTCGGCCGGGCGGGTGCCAACGGACCTCGGCTATCGCTACTACGTCGAGGCGCTGATGCGCGAGGAGCGCGTTCCCGACGACCTGAGGCAGATGATCCGTCACCAGTTCCACCAGGCGGCGCGCGAATTGGAGGAATGGGCACGGCTCAGTGCCGCGATCCTGGCCGGCCGCCTGCAGAACGCAGCGATCGTGACAACCCCACGTTCGCCGGAGCCGCGCCTGCGCTGGCTCGAGCTGGTAAGCGTGCACGATTACCTGGCGCTGCTGGTAGTAGTCCTTGAAGAGGCGCGCGTCCTTCAGCAAACGCTTGCGCTCGACCGTCCGTTCTCGCAAGAAGAGCTGACGGGCATCGCGCGGAAGCTGAACGATCTGCTGGCAGGCAAGAGCGCCGCCCAGATCCGCGAGCAGCGGCTGCTGGCTGTGGCGGTGGAGAACTCCATCGCCGGCGCCACGGCGGGGCTGATAGAGAGCACCGAGGAAGGCATCCGCGACCCGGGGTTCCTCGACGGGCTGCGCGACTTACTGCGTCAGCCGGAGTTCACGCAGGGAGAGCGAATCCTCGGGCTAATGGAACTGCTAGAGGAACGCAACCTGCCGCGGGCGATTCCGCCATCCGCCGGAACGGCCACTGACGTTAACATCATCATCGGTAAGGAGCACCCCATTGACGCCATGCAGGTGTGCAGCGTGATCACCACCAGGTACAGCGGTCCATCCGGGCTCCGCGGCACGCTAAGTGTCGTCGGCCCGACTCGTATGGACTACCCGCGGACAGTCTCCATGGTCCGCTACATGTCGGCGCTGATGGAGGAGCTTCTCGGCGTCTACTTTGCCTGAACGGATGGTCTGTCAACGGATAGAGAACGGATTAACGGACACAGGTTTCCCGAGGTGACTAGGAGATGAACGGCGATCCGACTGAACGCAGGGAGCCGGCGACGGGTGATCCAGCGGAGACCAGCGCTTCAGCGCCTCGGCAATCTGTCGAGGAGCAGCTGTCAAAGGCCAAAGAAGAAGCTCAGAAGTTCCGCGACAACTGGCACCGCGCCGAGGCCGACTTTCAGAACTACAAGCGCCGCACAGAGCAGGAGCGGGAGGAACTCAGGCGGTTCGGCAACGTCTCGATCATCATCAACCTCCTCCCCGTCCTGGACGACTTCGAGCGCGCGTTCGCCTCGCTCGACAGCCACCTGGCGGGGCTGTCGTGGTTCGACGGTATGCTGTTGATATACCGCAAACTGCGACAGCTACTCGAGAACGCCGGCGTCAAGCCGATCGAGACGGAGGGGCAGGCCTTCGACCCGCGCTTCCACGAGGCAGTCGCGCACGTGGAAGGGGAAGAGGGAAAGGTGATCTCGGAAGTGCAGCGCGGCTACAAGCTGCACGACCGCGTGCTGCGTCCGGCGATGGTGGTGGTCGGGAAGGGACGGTCGCAGGAGTCGGGAGATAGGAGTCAGGAGTCAGGGGAGGAAGAAGGAAAAGGGAAGAAAGAAGAAGGGGAACCGAAGGGAGACTAGCATGAGTGAATCGGAAGTCATTTTCCGCTCCACCTTAAAACGACTAGACCAGTCGCAAGCCCGCTTGGACGAGCTCACCCCTAGCCCCACGAACGTCGTGCTTGGTGCCACATTACAGCCGGAGGACCTGACGGGGCGGGAGGGTCGATCCAAGCTCGCGAAGTGGCATCGTGCGAAGTCGGAACGAGATTCAGCGTGGCGGAGTTTGAGAGAACTTGCTGACGCTCTCAAGCCGCGTGAGGAGTGATACCTATGCCTAGAGCAATTGGAATAGACCTGGGAACAACAAATAGCTGCGTCGGGGTAATGGAAGGCGGCGAGCCCGTCGTTGTGCCCAACGCCGAGGGCGGCCGGACGACGCCGTCCGTCGTCGCGATCTCGAAGAACGGCGAGCGGCTCGTCGGGCAGGTGGCGAAGCGTCAGGGCGTGACGAACCCGGATAACACCGTGTTCTCGATCAAGCGCCTGATGGGCCGCCGCTTCGACGACCCCGAAGTGCAGCGTGACCTCAAGATCCTGCCCTACAAGATCGACGCCGCATCCAACGGCGACGCGCGCGTCTGGATGGGCGACAAGTCCTACTCGCCGCCCGAGCTCAGCGCGATGATTTTGCAGAAGCTGAAGGCCGATGCGGAAGCATACCTGGGCGACCAGGTGACCGAGGCGGTCATAACTGTGCCCGCATACTTCAACGACTCGCAGCGGCAGGCGACGAAGGCCTCCGGAGAGATCGCGGGGCTGAACGTTCTTCGCATCATCAACGAGCCGACGGCCGCCGCGCTCGCCTACGGGCTGGACAAGTCGGACGAGAAGGTGATCGCCGTATACGACCTTGGTGGCGGGACGTTCGACATCTCGATCCTCGAGATCGGCGAGGGGACGTTCCACGTCAAAGCAACGAACGGCGACACCCACCTGGGCGGCGACGACTTCGACCAGCGCATCATCGATTGGTTGATAGACGAGTTCAAGAAAGACCAGGGGATCGACCTCAAGCAGGACCGGATGGCCCTCCAACGCTTGAAAGAGGCGGCGGAAAAAGCCAAGGTCGAGCTTTCCAGCACCCAGGAGACCGAGGTCAACCTTCCTTTCGTGACTGCCGACGCCTCGGGTCCGAAACACCTGGCGATTAAGCTCACCCGCGCCAAGCTGGAACAGCTAGTTGGAGAGCTGGTGGAGGACACAATCGGGCCCTGCCGCCAAGCACTCGAAGACGCGAAGGTGACGGCAGACCAGGTTGGCGAGGTGATCCTCGTCGGTGGGCAGACGCGAATGCCCTTGGTGCAAGAGACGGTCAAGAAGTTCTTCGGACGCGAGCCGCACAAGGGCGTGAACCCCGACGAAGTCGTCGCCGTGGGGGCAGCGATCCAGGCCGGCGTCCTCAAGGGTGACGTCCGCGAGGTGCTTCTGCTGGATGTGACGCCGCTGACGCTGGGTATCGAGACGCTGGGAGGCGTGGCGACGCCCATCATCCCGCGCAATACGACGATCCCGACATCAAAGTCGCAGATCTTCTCGACAGCGGCCGACAACCAGACGTCGGTGGAGATACACGTAATCCAGGGCGAACGCTCGATGGCCGCCGACAACAAGTCGCTCGGGCGGTTCATACTTGACGGAATCCTGCCGTCGCCGCGCGGAATGCCGCAGATCGAAGTAGCATTCGATATCGACGCAAACGGTATTCTCCACGTTTCCGCCCGCGACAAGGGCACGGGCCGTGAACAGAAGATCACGATCCAGGCCGGCACGGGCCTCTCGCCGGATGAGATTGAGAAGATGAAGAAGGACGCCGAGTCCTTCGCCGAAGAGGACTCGAAGCGGCGCGAGGAGGTCGAGGTGCGCAACCAGGCCGACTCCCTGGCCTACACAGCCGAGAAGACGGTCCGCGAATCGGGCGAGAAGATACCGGCGGACGTCCGCGCAGACATCGAGGGCCGCATAAAGGACGTCCGCGATGCGCTTTCCTCCGACAACAGCTCAGCGGAGACCATCCGCAACGCCATGACGGCGCTCAGCGAGGCGTTGCAGCGGGCCGGCTCAGCTATCTACGGCCAGCCGGGAGACGGAACGGCCGAAGGCGCGCCGCCGGAGGGCGAAGGCGAAGCGCCCGCGGAAGAAGGCACCGTGGAGGGCGAGTACCGGGAGGTCTAGCTCCGGAAGCACCGGAACTAAGCGGTCAGACACTGGAGGTCAGGCACGGGCCGAAGGGGCGGCTACGCGTCGCGCCCCAGCGCCGGCACTTCGAATACAATCGTATTGAAGAAGAGTGGGATGCTGTTCACGGCGCAGGCCGTGATGTGGAGGTGATGATGATACGGGATCGGAATGCCGCCAGACACTTCCTCATGCGTCTGGGCCTCGGCTTTGTCATGTGCTGGTTCGCGGTCCAGGAGCTGCGCACGCCCTCTGATTGGACGGTATTCGTGCCTTCGTTCGTGACGGACGTTTCGCCCGTCGCTGTCGATCAGTTGGTCCTTCTGCATGGCTTCCTGCTCCTTCTTGCTGCCACATCTGTCGTCCTCGGCGTGTTTTACCTTCCGGGGTGTCTACTGGCGTCGGGTTTGATACTGGAGATCCTCTTCGGTCTCTGGTGGGACGACGGGATTAACGATGTGGTCGTGCGTGACCTCGGTCTCCTCGCGCTCGCCGTCGCGCTGGCCATTGATCCTGTGCGCTCCTGGCAACTCGATAACCTCCTGCCCACTCTCTTCGCGACGAAATCGCCTGGCCGCGCCCTCGGAGATCTAGCGGCGGCCCGCCGGTCCGCCTGGCAACTGAGGGCGGGCGCCGGCGCAGGTCTCTTGGCGCTTGTCTTAACGATGGGGCTCGCGCTGTACGCGATGGGAAGTGGAGACGAGAGCCTGCCGGAAGGATCCGTCGCCGCCCTCACTAACGCCGGCACACCGGCGCCGCCAACAAGCCCGCGCGCAAGCACTGGACCCGCCGCCACACCGACCCAAGCACCCGCCGTTCGCTTCGAGGACTGGCGCTACAAGCAGTACGCCTTCCAGATCTACCCAGGCGAACTAGGCGCCGAGGCGAAGAAGGCGCTCGCCGGCTTCCAGCTGAACCTGCAGGACCACGGTGACACCGTCCTCGTGCTCTTAAAGGCCACCAGCCCCCGCTACAAGGACGCCCAGTACACCGTGGACAAGCGCGATACCGCGTACTTCATCGAGACGACCCTGCGGGACGACCCCAACGATCAGGAGAACAACCTGAGAGATGACGGCGTGATCGAGGTCGACCCCCAAGGGTACATTGTCAATTCGTAGGGCGTAAGCCCTCGCCGTTAGCGGCCGCCGGCGACGGGTCGCCGGAGGATGGAACTTTCGACCGTGGAGGGGCAGCCGGGAAGTGTACACCACCGGTCAAGAGTTAGAAGTCTTGTTGACTCCACGCGTCGAAGGCAGAGAGCCCCTCTAAGCAGCGAACCGTGCAGGGCTGAAGGGTTCCAGGGGCATATCAGTCCGGCCCTCAACGATAAGCTGTGAGATCAGTTTCCCCGTGATGGGCGCTAAGAGAATACCGTTGCGAAAGTGGCCTGTCGCCAGATAGACGTTGTCTTTCTCCGGCAGCCGTCCGATTGTCGGAAGGTCGTCCGGAGAGCCGGGCCGCAACCCGGCCCACTCGCTGGCGACCTGAGCGCGACGGAGCCCCGGTACCAGCACCGCCGCCATGCGGCGCAGCCCGGCCAACGCGCGAGGCGTGGTCCGTTTACGGAAGCCCACGTCCTCCACCGTCGCGCCTGCGTAAAGAAGGCCGCCTGCTTTTGGCACGAGATAGCCGTCTTCACCCCAGATCGCATGCCTGACCGCGTCGGCTCGGTAAGCTATCATCTGCCCGCGCCTCGGTGGTGTAGGCACCTTTGCGCCGAGTCTCCGCGCCAACGCTTCCGTCCACGGGCCCGCTGCGAGCACTACGCAATCGGCATCAGGTATATCGCCCAGATTGGTGCTTACGCCGGTGACGCGCGACCCGCGGCCCAGGAACCCCGTTAGCATCGTCCCGGTCCTCAAGTCAGCGCCCCGGGCCTTGGCGGCAAACGCGAAGGCCCGGGTGACCTGGCCAGGGTCTACGTTCGGCTCACCCTCGGAAAAGGCGGCACCGTGCACTTGCGGCGAGAGTGCAGGCTCGAGTTCGCTCAACTCCGCTCGTTTCAGCCAGCGCGTGGGTACGCCGTGCTCCGTTTGCCACCGGGCATGCGCCTGCAGTAGCGCCACCCGCGATTCTGTTTGCGCGACGATCAGAATCCCAGCTCCAAGGCATTGCACGTCGATCCCGGACTCACGCTGGACTCTCTCGATCACGGGGCGGTAAAGCGCCAGGCTTGCCAGGCAAATGTCACGGAATGGGCCGGGCGCGGCCGCCCTGTCCGGCGGTACCAGTAGGCCGGCAGCGGCGCCTGACGCCTCGCCTGCAAGCTCTCCCCGCTCGACGAGGACGGCGTCCGCACCAGCGGCTGTCAGGTAGAAGGCGATCGCGGAACCGATCACGCCACCGCCGGCGATTACTACCTTCATGCGTTTGGCAGATTGATAGACCATCCGTGCGGCAGACTACACTCCTCGCTGGTTATCCGCCGCCGACGGCGCGGACGATCTCTAGTGTGTCACCGGCGCGGATTTCGGTCTGAGCCCATGAGTCCCTCGGCAGAACCTCGCCGTTGATAGCGACGGCCACCTGGAGCGGGTTTATGTTAAGGCAGTCTAACAGACCGAACACAGACTGGAAACCCTCAATTTCAGTATCTTTCCCATTGACTACGATCTTAATCACAGCGCCTACCCGTCGCCGTCCACGCCTCATCGAGCTCGGTTCTTAGCGCTTGCGCGGCCCTACCCGGCGACTGTGCGGACAAGATGGAGGAAATCACCGCAACGCCGCTGGCCCCGACGCGAACGACATCGCGCACTCGCCGATCAGTGATCCCGCCGACAGCCAGAACTGGGACTGCGACGGCCCCGGCAGTAGACGCGATAAGTCCGAGACCAGCCGGCGTGGCATCCGGGTGTGAGGCGGTCTCGAAAATGGGGCCCGCGATCAGGTAATCGCTACGCTCGGCCCGGGCTCTCTCGGCCGCTTCCAGCGAGTGCACGGAGCGCCCGATCAAGAAGGGACGCTGGGGCCTTTCGACCATTACTGCATTTTCCGGGAGATGAACACCGTCTGCCTCGGCGGCAAGGGCAACTTCGAGGGGGCCGTTCAGGATGAAGGCCGCTTGGTTTCGCGTCACGACCCGCAGCAGCCGCGCCAGAGGAAGTAACTCTTCCGGAGGAAGATCTTTTTCGCGCAGCTGGACGGCGGTGACGCCTCCTTCGAGCACTTCCGCAGCTGCGTCAACAAGAGCACCCGCACTTCCCGCGAGCCGCTGGTCCGTGATCAACATCAGACAGGGGACTGGTAAGCGAGCGGACGACGAGGTCTGTCGTCCTGCCCCTTCCGGAGCAGCTCTCATCACGCCGGTCGGGCGACGCCTTCGAGAGGGCTAGATGCTTCGGCGAGTTCTTTGCGCGCGATCCGGCCCGCCAGGTAGGCCTTGCGTCCCGCTTCTACGCCGAGCCGAAAGGCCTCCGCCATCGCGACCGGGTCCCTGGCCTGCGCGATTGCCGAATTGACCAGCACTGCGTCCGCCCCAATCTCCAATGCCAGCGAGGCGTCGGACGGCGCACCGAGTCCTGCGTCTACCACGACGGGCACGGACGCGCTCTCGATGATGATTTCGATCTCCTCACGCGTGAAAATGCCGCGGCCGGAGCCGATGGGCGAGCCGAGAGGCATCACCGTCGCACACCCAATCTCCTCCAGGCGCCGGGCGAGGATGGGGTCCGCGTGGATGTAGGGCAAGACTACAAAGCCTTCCCGGATCAACTGCTCGGCTGCCTGGAGCGTCGCGATCGAGTCTGGCAGCAGATATTGCGGATCAGGGATCACCTCGAGCTTCACCCAGATAGAACCCGTCAGTTCGCGAGCCAACCGTGCGGTGAATAGTGCCTCATCCACCGTCCGGCATCCGGCTGTGTTGGGCAGGATCGTGTACCGTCCCCAATCGAGGTGGTCCATCAGGTTCTCTTCGTCCGGCCTGTCCAGGGGCAGGCGCCGGATGGCGACCGTCACCATTTTCGCGCCCGAAGCTTCGATTGCGTCCCGCATCTCTTCCATCGTCCGGTATTTGCCGGTGCCGACGATAAGCCGGGAGCGGAACTCGCGTCCGGCGATGATCAGTGGGTCGCCAATCATCGTAGTGCCGTCCATTAGCGTTCCCCGTTCAGATTCCATTGTAGTCCCCTCAACTTCCCTCAGCGCTTGCCGGTATCGCTGAGGCCTCGGCTCGCCTTGGTCGCAGCAACCATTGCGCGCCCGCCCAGTAGGCGACGAAGCTGAAAACCAGCGCCGGCATTGTCCCGCCGATGTGCGTCGCCCAGGTGGGCGCCCAAGAGATGAAATCTGCGTTCTCGAGGAGCCACGGCGGTTGTGCCGCGAGCGAATAGAGCAGGAACCCGGTCACCCAAACAGTAACGGCAAGCAGACTCACGCCCTTTGTGTACCAGTACGCGCCGGGCCCGCGATATAGCTCTTCCATCTCGTAGCTGCGCCGCCGGACGATGAAGTAATCCGCGATGAAGATGCCGAAAACCGGTACGAACACCCCCCCGATGAGCAACAAGAAGTTCTCGTACTGCACCAGGTCGATGCTAATGGCAATTATTACCGCGATGACGCCTACCGCCACCGCAATCAGGGCATGTCGAAGCTTCGGCGCAAGATTTTGTATCGAGACCGCCGTCGAATAGACATTAGCGAACCCCTCGTCGGTTTCGCCCGCGAGCAGCACGATCAGCGCCAGCCATCCAGCCGAGAGAGGCAGCAGCATCGTCACCAGCGAATCGATGAACCCACCGGGGTCGGTTTGAAGGGCCTGCACGTAGAACACGCCCAACGCGAAGAACCAGGCGTTCGCCACGCTGTATCCGATATAGGTCGCGATAGCCCCCGCCGAGCCGCGCCGGGCGAACCGGTTGTAGTCGCAGACAAGGGGCAACCACGAGATAGGCAGCGCGACGACAAGGTCTACGCCCTGGAAGAAGTTTGGGAACCCACCTTCGCCGCTGCGGTCCCAAATGGCGCCGACATCGTAGGCGTCGAACAGATGATATGTCAGCCACAGCGATGCCCCCACGACCACCCAGATGCCGAACTTTTGCATCCATTGCCGGACGACAACCACCGGCCCGCCTACCGCCATCAAGGTAGCGAGCACACCGAAAACCACCAGCCAGAAGTAGTAACCGGAGAAGCCCAGGTATTCTTTGCTGAGCGCGCGCGCCGCCTGGGACATGATAATAATCTCCAGCGCCGCCCAGCCGACGAGCTGGACGATGTTGAACCCCGAGGCAAGATAGGAACCGCGCACGCCGAAGGACGCGCGGAGACCGACCATTGTCGGCACACCCATCTCGCTGCCCGCCACGCCCGCGAGTGCGAGCAACACAGTCCCCAACGCGGTCCCTAGGAGGATCGCCGCCATCGCCTCGCGCGTGCTCAGGCCCGGCACCAGCAGGCTGCCTGCCACCATAACGAGGAGACTTACGGCCAGGTCGCCCCAGAGCACGGCCAGGTCGAACGGGCGTAGAGATTTCCGTTCCGCCGGCACAGGGCGCACCCCCCATTCTTCAGGTGCGCGCGCGGTAATGTTCGAACCCAGCCGCCTGAGAGCAGGAAAAAGAGAGACGCCGCCGGGCGGCGCCTGTTTGGACTCGACCATTCTCAATCCCTCCGCTGGTATTACCCAGATCAGGTTCCGCGGTCGCCCCGACCGGTCGGGGCCTCTCAGCCCGGCCTTCCGCCTAAGGCGGACACCCGAGCTCCCGCTTTCTTCGGCCTCAGCCTAGCACCAGGACTCGATGACGTCAAAGGACATCGTATGGCAGGTTTACTCTCCTTGGATTTTGCCGCACGTTTAATGGCGTACCCGTTCGCATCGAGCGGGATTGGCTGGAGGACGCGGCTATCTCCGCCGCTTCAAACGTGGTAAGTCGTGATTTCTATGCGGTGGCCACCTGGATCGGCGATGTAAATCGACTGCGCGATCCCATGGTCTGCTGGTCGGAATTCTATGCCAAGATCGCGGAAGCGGTCCTGAGCCGCCTCGAAATTTTCCCGATCCACGCGGAACGCGATGTGATGCAAAGAAGGGGTGTCACGCGGCCCATCAGCTCCCTTCTCGGAGCGGTCCGAGACAAATAGCGCGACGCACGTCTCATCCACGCACATCATCGTTGGCACATCGCCCCAGGCGTCCTGAAAGCGCCGCTCGAGACCGAGGACGTCGCGATACCAGGCAATCGATCGCTGCAGATCGCTGACCACGATAGCTACGTGGTCGATGTGCTGAAGTTTCATTCTCTTCAAGCCTCCCCCACCGCGACTGTGAAGAGCAGCACGCTCGCTTCGTCAGCCCTGATATCGTGGGCGATCCCGGCATCGGCGACCAGCAGGTCACCGGCTGTAAGACGCTGTTCGCGCCCGCCAACGGAGAGCAGAATACGTCCCAGAAGGCATTGGATCGTGAACGGCCCATCCTCAGCGTGGTCCTCTAGTAGACCACCCTCGTCCAGCGCAACTACATTTACTCGAAACGGACCCGTCTTCAGGAGGCTGCTGGCCGTGCGCTTGCTCTTGTTCCCACGAACGCGCTGGAGCAACCCTGTCATCTCGGCGAGCACAGCGAATTGGTGTACCTGTCCTTCCACCGGACGGAGTTTCGTTCGGGTCGTCTTCTTCTTTTCGGCCATGCGGAGGTTCCCTCCTCTAGTCGCGTGGACATCCCAAGAGTGGTCTAGTGGCCTGTGTACCTGCCCATTGGCTGCTCACGCCACACCGGTGTCGCTCTTTGACCATTGGCGCCACGCCTGCGCGGCATGCAGTTGTTCGTTCCTCACTCGATGACTAGCCGCATTACCGGCCTTGCCTCCGTCCCTCCCACCCGCACAAACCCCGCCCGCTCGAACACCGAAGCGACTCCCTCGAATCCCTGGTAGCTCTTCAGCTCGGCCGGCGGCTTGATCGGGTAGGCCTCGACCACGCGCGCTCCGCGCTCGCGTGTGAAGGCGAGAGCCCCCTCCAGCAGCCGGCTCATCAACCCCTGCTGCCGATGCTCGTCGTCGATTACGAAGCAGACGATCGACCAGAGGGCATCAGGCCGGTCGAGCGCCTTCAGCTTCCGCGAATACTCAAAATGATCGAGCCTTTCGCGCCGGTCGACAGATACCCAGCCCACCGGCTCGCCGTCCATGTAAGCCAGCAGCCCCGGCGGCTCATCCGACTGGACGATCGCTCGCATCGCCGCCTTGCGCCCCGCCGCCCGGCTCGCGCTCCAGTCCTTCGAGCGCAGGCGCGGCCACATGCACCAGCAGCCGGCGTACGCACCTCCGGGCCCGAATAGCTTCTCGAAGTCGCCCCAGCGGTCAGGAGCCAGCGGATATATATTTACTTCGTTCATGACCACGCGTTTCTCCGTGTTCCTATTCCCAGTACCTGTTGCTCTTTTCTCGCTCTTACCGCGCCGTGTAGCCCCCGTCTACGACCAGGTACGAGCCAGTCATAAACGAAGAATCATCGCTGGCCAGGAACAGCGCCGCCTTTGCGATCTCCTCTGGGCGGCCCAGCCGGCCCATCGGCGTGTTCTGCACGGCCCAGTCAAGCATCGGCTGGGCCTCCTTCACGGGCGCGATCAGCGGTGTGTCGATCCAGCCGGGGCAGATCGCGTTCACCCGCACGTTGTGTGGCGCCCCGTCCAGCCCGAACTGCTTCGTGAGCCCGAGCACGCCGTGCTTCGCCGCGATGTAGGCGTACCCGAAGCCGCCAGGAGAGCCCGGCACGAACGCCCCGATAAGCCCTGCCATCGAGGCAGTGTTCACGATCGCGCCTCCGCCCTGCTTCTGCATCTGCTCGAGACCGTGGAGGCAGCCGTAGAAGACTCCGGTCGCGTTTACGGCGATTACTTGGTCCCAGCTGTACTGCGGCCCGCCGATCCCCGCGTTGTTCACGAGAATATCCATCCGCCCCCAAGCGTCCACCATCGCCGCGATTGCCGCTCGCACATCTTCCTCGTTGCTCGTGTCCGCCCGCAGCGGTCGTGCTTCGCCACCGGAGTCCTCGATCTGCGCAGAGACGGCGCTCGCCGCCTCCTCGTTGATGTCCGCGGCCATGACCATCGCGCCCTCTCGTCCGAAAAGCACACTGATCGCCTTCCCAATACCCGACCCTGCGCCCGTAACCAGCGCGCTCTTGCCCGCCAACCTGCCTTCGGCTGCCATGTGTCCTCCTTCGCGCCGCCATAATAGCGCAACCTATGACATCTGATCTCTTACCTCTGACCTCTTACCTCTGACCTCGTACTTCGAACCTCGTATTTCGTACCTCGCGTCCCAACCGCCCCTACCACACGCCATCTGCGCCTGAGATAATGACCCTGTGAGCAAGCTCTCCGACGCCATCCGCCGCGCGGGCCGCACAGCCCCGGCGCCTCTCGGCTTCGCCGCGCGGGCCGCCGCGGCCGCAGCTTCGCCGACCGTCTTGTGCTTTGTTCGCCTCAACGCAAACGAGGCGAACAAAGCGGAAGAGGCAGCCAAGAAGGGCGCCGACGCGGTGATTATCGACGGCGGGGATGCAGGCAAAGTCAAGGACTTCGTGAGGAAGGCGCCCGGTCTCATCCTTGGCGTCCGGCCGCACAAGTCCGACAGAGAACAGATAACGTCCCTTCGCGAGGCGGGCGCCGATTTCGTCGTCCTGGACGTCGATTCCGCGATGGCGGACGCCCTGCTCGAGGAGAACATCGGCTTTCTTCTCCTTGTGCGCTCGGACGCTGACGATACTCGGCTCCGCTTGCTCAGCGACCTCAATCTCGACGCCCTCGTTCCACCTGCCCCCGACGGAGCCCTCACGGTCGAGCGGCTTCTGGAACTCCGCCGCTTTTCCGCGCTCGGCCGAACACCGCTCCTCGTCGAGGTCTCCGGCGACGCCGGCGCCTCGAGCGTTCAAGCGCTAAGAGAGTCCGGCGTCGCGGGCGTCATCATCGAAGGCTCCTCTCTCGGCAAGCTCGAGAAGCTGCGTGCCGCCATCGGCGCCATGCCCCCGCGCGGTCGCATGCGCGAGGAGCGCCGAGAGGCGATGATCCCCGCGCCTTCGATGGCGGGACATGATCACGACGATGACGACTTCGACGACGACTAACGCCGCCGGAGCGACAACCTAACCTTGACGTAGGCGTTAAACCGCCCCTATACTCCGATTCGAGCAATTAACTTCGGTTTGTAGCTCAGGCGAGGGGAAAATTACAGTGCCGGACGTGGATGAAGCATATCTCCAGATAGGCGAAGTCGCCGAGCGCACCGGCGTCACTCAACGCACCCTGCGCTTCTATGAAGAGAAGGGCCTTCTCCGTCCACCATCGCGCATGGTAGGCGGGTTCCGACTCTATTCCGAGCAGGATGTGAAGCGCGTGGAACATATCCGACGCCTGCAGGACCTGCTGGGTGTCGCGCTTGCCGAGATCAAGGAGATGGTCGAGGCCGAAGAGGTACTCCGCGAGCTGCGGGCTCAGTACCGCCCCGACTCCGCGATCGACGAAAAGCGCCGCCAGCTTGAGCGCGCGATAGACGTCGTCCAAGGGCAATACAGCATCGTGAAACAGAAGACCGAACAAATGGAGGAGATGAAGGCGCAGCTGAAAGAGCGGCTGAAGACCTTCGACCGCTGGATGAAGGAGCTGAACGAACTCGAGACCAAGGAAGCCGTGGCGCCCGGCTTGCGCCCGCCTAAGTAAGGAGAATAAGGGCCCTCGCCATCCGCGAGGGCTTTTGCTTTCGGCGAAAAGCACTTCCCTCGTAAAAACTTTCGAGCATTAAGCGCTAAACCTAGAACGGGCCGCAGGAGCTCGCATTCCAGTCGACGCAGTTTCCAATACCGGTAAGCATGCTCTCCAGAGCCCCGGTTAGAAGAGCCACAGCGAACGCCATGGCAGCCATGAGACCCAGGGCAATGAATCCTGCGAGCAACGAGTACTCGATTAGGTCTTGTCCACGCTCGCCGCGTATCAGCCCCGTAAGCCACGCCGACCCGTATGCTACCAACCGCATCCTTTTTTCTCCTTGGCCAAATTGCCGCCCGATTGTTTGAGATTCCAAAATCCTGGGTTCGCTGAATGGATAATTTAGCGGAGACAAACGAAAGTCGCCGTAGGAAATCACACAGAAAACCGTTGGAACGGACTTCTGGAATTCAGGCTACGGCTATGCGAGATCTTTCGCGATCTTTAACGCTTCTCGCGAATGCAACTCCATATCGGTCTCGCTCTCGATTACGCCGCGGATGATCCCTTCCTTGTCGATGACGTACGTGACCCGCGCCGGCAGGGGCGGCGACTCTCGCCAGACCTGGTAATCCTTCGCCGTCTTGTATGAGGGCCAGTCTGACAGGAGCGGAAATTGGACTTCAAGTTCTTTCGCGAACGCACCCTGACTCGGGAACGGATCGACGCTCACGCCCAGGACCTGGGCGCCCGCTTCCTCGAAGTCGCCGCTGACGTCGCGGAAGCATTTCAGCTCCGTCGCTCACCCCGGCGTGAAGGCGAGAATGTAAAACGCCAACACCACCGTTTTTCTCCCCGTGAAGTCTGCCAGGCTTACCTTGTTCCGGTTAGCGTCGCGCAGCGCGAACTCCGGCGCTGCATCGCCCACTTTGAGTGGCATCTGGACCTCCTTAGTGATGCTCGTCCGTCGGCACACCCTCCTGCGGTTGAGGACGGTGCGGCCAGTAACCGACGCGCTTCCGTATCACGTAGCCGATTAAGCCGAGGAAGGCGGCAGCCGCGGCCGCGCCCACTGTCAGCAGTACCATTCGCAACACGTCCGGGCCGTTATTGCGCTGTTGCTGACCGCTGAAAGCAAACGCTTCCATACGGAGCGCTGAGATCGACGAAGTCACCGCGGGCATCCTCGCGGTGCCCGGAGCGAAGCCGCTGGACGGCTCAGGCGCGAGAGACCTCCCGTGGGCCGGCAGCTGGGTGCTGGATACTAAAGCCAGCAGGGAAGCAACCAGAATTGCGATAGGAATCGCCCTCGCTCGCGCCGGAATCCGTCCAGAGGCATTCATCGCACGCGACTTTATCATATGAATGGCCCTCGGCGTAGCTGTTCAACGCCCATCGTATAATGCTGACACATGTGTACATTTGTTTCGCGCGATGGCTAAAGGCAGCCGCAGAACAGCGACAGGCAGGGACGCTGGCAGCGCCCCCCTTCGCTATCAGCGGATCGTCGCCAAATTCGGGACAAACGTCTTAACAGCGGGCACGGACCGCCTCGACATCGAGGTGATTCGCCATCTCGTCGGCCAGGTGGCCACACTCCATGCGCAGTCAGCAGACGTGATCGTCGTCACTTCAGGCGCAATCGCCGCCGGCCGCTACCTCCTCCGAGATCGTCGTGAGCGCAAGGACATGCCCTACAAGCAGGTCCTCGCCGCTGTCGGCCAGAGCGACCTCATGCAGACCTACCGGGAGATCTTCAGCCACCACGGCATCACCATCGCCCAGACGTTACTGACGCGCCGCGACCTCGCCGACCGCCAGGGTTACCTCAACGCCCGCAATACCCTCCTCGCCATGCTCGAGTTGCGCGTCGTCCCCGTGATCAACGAAAACGATGTCGTCGCCGTGGATGAAATTGAGGGTGCCAAAATCGGAGACAACGACAATCTCTCGGCACTTGTCGCGAACCTCGTGGACGCCGACCTCCTCGTCCTGTTGACCGACACCGGTGGACTCCACACCGCGGACCCGCGCCGCGATCCGTCGGCCCAGCTGATCGAGCGCGTGGACCGTATCGACTCGCGTATTGAGGCGCTGGCCGGAGGCGCTTTCGAGGGCCCCGGCGTCGGCGGGATGGCCACCAAGCTCCAGGCTGCCCGCCTGGCAGTGGGTGGCGGCGCCGACACTATTATCGCGGCCGGCGGCGAGCCCGACGTGCTTGTCCGTCTCGCTGCCGGCGAGCCGATCGGCACGCTATTCCCAGCAACCGTGACACGCATGGAGAGCCGCAAGCGCTGGATGCTCGCCGGCCTCTCCGTAAAGGGCAGCATCGTAGTGGACAGCGGCGCTGCGAAAGTCTTGCGGGAGGCCAGGCGCAGCCTGCTGCCTGCAGGCGTCCAAGACGTGCGGGGCCCCTTCCAGCGCGGCGAGGCCGTAGCGGTTCTGGATAGCGATGGGCGACGAATCGCCTGCGGAATCGCCAACTACGCTTCCGAAGAGATAATGCGCATCCGCGGCCTTCGCTCGGACCGCATCGAAGAGACCCTCGGCCACCACTACGGCAGCGAGGTGGTGCACAGGGACAACTTGGTGTTGCTGTAGGATAGCGGTGTGGGACTCTTGAAGATCACCGGGCAGATCGGCCGGACCGAAGACCAGTTAGTTGAAGCTGAGTTCCTCTTCGATACGGGGGGCTCCTATACGGCAATACCGCCCAGACTCAGACAGCAACTTGGGTTAATACCCGGAACCCCGGCACGAACCCAACTCGCGGATAGCAGCATAGTCGACATCGAATTGACCTGGGCGTACCTTCGGCTAAACGGCCGCGAGGGATCGGTTCCGGTGGAGATAATTGACGTTCCCGAGCCTATGATTGGCGTCACCGCGCTAGAAGCACTCGGCATGAAGGTGAATCCGGTGAGCGGCGAACTGGAAGTTGTGTGGCCGTTCCAGGCTCCGCCCACCATGTGGCGGATTCGCGCCAACCCGTGACCCTTAAGCGCGCCGCCGCCATTACCGGAATCAGCGAGATGAAGCCCACCCGCTCGCCGGACGGGAAGAGCACACTCGGAATCTGGACCAACGTTGCCCGACACGCCGTGCTCGATGCTGGACTCTCGATCGCCGATATCGACGGCCTGCTCATCGGCCAACCGATTACAGAGCAAGCGCAGATGTGGCCATCGATCCTCGGCGAGTATCTAGGCGTCCACCCGAGGTACGGAAACGTCGTCGATCTCGGCGGGGCGTCGGCCGCTGGCATGGTCTGGCGCGCCGCGGCGGCGATCGAGTCCGGGCTCGCGAACGCTGTCCTTTGCGTGACCGGCGAGGCATCGGACGTCGAGACCTTCTATGCGCCGCGCGCGCGCCGCTCGGCCCAACAGCTACCCTACCGCGAGTTCGAGGTCCCGTACGGCCCGATGGGCGTGAACTCCGGCTACGCTCTCATAGCCGCCCGCCATATGTATGAATACGGCACGACCAGCCGTCAGCTCGCGAAAATCGCCGTCGATCAGCGCACCAACGCCTGCGCCAACCCCGACGCCCTCTTCTACGGCAAGCCGCTTACCGTTGACGATGTGCTCGCTTCGCCGCTCGTCGTGGACCCGCTTCACTTGCTCGAAATCGTGCGGCCTTGCACCGGCGGCGCCGCGCTCGTCGTCGTCTCGCCACAGCTTGCCAGGGAGTCCTCCAACCCCCCGGTCTGGCTGCTCGGCGCCGGTGAGTCGTCTCGCGGCATGATGCTCTCGCAAATGGACAGCATAACCACTTCGCCGATCACCGAAGCCGCGCCCAAGGCATTTGCGATGGCTGGTGTCTCGCACAAGGACATCGACCTCATCTCCGTCTACGATTGCTACACGATAACCGTGCTCGTGACTCTCGAAGATGCCGGTTTCTGCGCCAAAGGCACGGGCGGCCCGTTCGTCGAGGAGCATGACTTCACCTGGCAGGGCGACATGCCGCTCAACACTCACGGCGGCCAGCTCTCATTCGGCCAGCCGGGCCTGGCCGGCGGCATGTCCCACGTGACAGAGGCCGTCCGGCAGCTTCAGCACCGCGCCGGCGAACGCCAGGTAGCGGACTGCGAAGTGGCGTTCGTCAACGGCAACGGCGGCATAATGAGCGAGCAGGTCTCGCTGGTACTGGGCATCGAATGAGCGACATCATCACTCGGTACGCGAAACCACTTCCCGAGCCATCCGCAGTCTCTGCCCCTTTCTGGGAGGGGCTGAACGCAGGCGAATTGCGCCTCCAGCGCTGTGCCACCTGCTCGCGATATGTCTTCTACCCGCGCAGCGTTTGCCCTCACTGCCTCTCTGACCGGCTCGAATGGCAGACTGCGAGCGGACGCGGACGCCTGTACTCCTACACCATCGTCCGCCGGGCGATGAACCCGGCATTCGCCGCGGACGTGCCGTACGTCTTTGCAATCGTCGAGCTAAAGGAAGGACCGCGCGTCACGACAAACCTCATCAACTGCGCGCCGGAATACGCCAGGGTAGACATGCCGGTGAAGGCCGCTTACGATAGCGTTACGTCCGAAATAGCACTTCTGAAATTCGAGCCGGAGTAGGAATCGGACAGCAAGAAACGAGGAACGCGGAACAAGCGGCTCGGAAACAAGTCCTTGTTCCCTGTTCCTTGTTCTATCCGGAGGTTTCATGGGTTCAGTCGTCAAGAAGCGACGGAAGAAGATAAGCAAGCACAAACACCGCAAGATGCTCAAGAAGACGCGCTGGCAGCGACGCCACAAGTAGGCCGTCCGCCATACAAGAACTCTCGCTGCGGGGCACGTAGCATGACAATCGAAGTAAGCGAAGTCGGAGCCAAGGGCACTGCCGCCCGCGCGGCCTCGCGCACGCTCGCGCGCCTCTCGACCGCCGTCAAGGACCAGGCCCTTCTCGGCATCGCTCGCGACCTCTTGGAGCATGAGTCTTACATCCTCAGCGCCAACCGCGAGGACATGGACGCCGGCCGCACCGCCGGCCTCTCCAACGCCGTCCTCGATCGCCTCTTCCTTAGCCACGAGCGCCTCGAAGCGATCGCTAACGACGTCCGCAAGGTCTCGCTGCTCCCGGACCCTATCGGCGAAATGATTGACATGCGGACTCTCCCTAATGGGCTGCGCGTCGGCCGCCGGCGAGTTCCGCTCGGTGTTATCGCGGCCATATTCGAAAGCCGCCCGAACGTGACCGTCGACATCGCATCCCTCTGCCTGAAGTCCGGCAACGCCTGCATCCTGCGCGGCGGCAAGGAGGCCATTCACTCCAACACCGCCCTGGCGAGCATCGTCCGCGAGGCGATATCTTCGGCAGGAGGACCGCCGAACGCTGTCCAGCTCATCGAGAACACCGACCGCGCGCTTCTCGGCGAGCTCCTCCGCATGCGCGACACCATCGACCTCGTCGTGCCTCGAGGCGGCGCGGAACTCATCCAGTACGTCGCCGCCAACGCGACCATGCCGGTGCTGACTGGTGGAACCGGCGTCTGTCATACCTATGTGGACCGCGCTGCCAACATCGAGAAGGCGGTCCGTGTCGTCCACAACGCCAAGACCCGTAAATACAGCATCTGCAACGCCCTCGACACCGTGCTCGTCCACCAGGACATCGCCGAGTCGTTCCTCCCCGACATCGGACGCAAATGGCGTCACGCCGGCGTCGAGATGCGCTGCGATGAAGACTCCTTCCGCATCCTCCACGCCGCGGAGATACCTGAACTAAAGCTCGAGCGCGCGGCGCCGGACGATTTCGGCCACGAGTTCCTCGCCCTCGCCGCCTCCGTCAAGGTCGTCGACTCGCTCGACGGCGCGCTCGAGCATATAGCCCGCTACGGCACGGGCCACTCGGACGCCATTATCACCGAGGACTACTCCGCCGCGATGCGCTTTCTCGACGAAGTCGACGCGGCCGTCGTCTACGTCAACGCCAGCACGCAGTTCACGGACGGTGCCCAGTTCGGTCTCGGCGCCGAGATCATCGACTCTACTCAGAAGACCATCGCGCGCGGCCCGGTCGGCCTCCGCGAGATCACCACGTACAAGTGGATCGCCCTCGGCGACGGACAGATCAGACCGTAATCCATTGGTCTGGAGTGCTCTGAGCTAGGAGGCCCCGCATGAGTGGTTACCAGTTCGAGCGTGAGTGCCGCACACCTCAGTCCGAAAGCTACATCGTGGAGCTCGACGAGGAAGAAGTCGGCCGCATCGATATTCACTACACCAACTCCGTGGCCTACGCTACCCTCTGCGTCCCCGAAAGCCTCACCAGCGAAGATATCCGCGAGTTGATCAGCGAGGTTGACGAGCGCCTCGTTCTAACAACAGACCCCTTTCGCGAAGACTTCGTGGTCACCGTCTGGGCCGGCCGCGAGTCAGCCGTCTTCTCAGACGAAGATTTCGAAGAGGAAACTGATGAAGACGAGGAGGAGCCCGAAGGAAACGGCTACCGGGAGCGCTGAATCCAACCGCTCGTTATTCCCTGGCGGCCTCCGCCTGCGTCCGCTCGCGTACCAGCGCCTCGAACTCCTCCGCGTGCCGGCCGTCGTCCGGCTCCACGTGGATCACGCATATCGTCCCCGGCAGACGCTCCTCGATCTCGCGCTCTATCCCGTCGCTGATCGGGTGCACGTCTGTGATCGTCAGGTGCGGGTCGAACAGCAAATGCATGTCCACGTGCCGGACGGCCCCTGCGCGCCGCGTCCGCAGCCGGTGGAACCCCCGCAGCTCGTTCCGGTGCTCCACCAGCACGTCGCGGATCACCGCGAGGTCATGCTCCGGCAACGCCGTGTCCATCATCTCCGAGAACGCGATCCTCACGAGGCCGACCGCTGTCCAGCCCATATACGCCGCCAGCCCGAGCGCCACCAGCGGGTCGAACACCTTCGCGCCGGTTATGCCCACGAGCGTGAGCCCGGCGATTATCGTCCCCGCCTGCACGACATTCGTCTGCAGGTGCGTGGTCTCCGCCCGCAGCGCCATTGACTGCGAGCGCTTGGCCTCCCTGCGCATGAAGAATGCCAACACAACGTTCGCCGCGGCCGACACAAGCACCGCCGCCAGCCCGACCACAACATCGATATCCGGCGAATGGCCCACGAGCCGCCGCACGGCCTGGAACACCACCACTCCGCCGCCGATACCTACGATCGTCGCCGCTACAGACGCGGAAATCGTCTCGACCTTGCCGTGGCCGTACGGGTGCTCTTCGTCCGCCGGCTGCGCTGAGAGCCGCACGCTGATCAGCGCCGCCGCACCAGCCGCCAGGTCCGTCCCGCTATCGACAGCGTCCGACAGCACCGCGATGCTCCCGCTGATGAGCCCGAGGACCAGCTTCAGAACGAGAAGCGCCGCAGTAACGGCAAGGGAGATTGCGGCGATGCGAACAGGCGCACCATGCCCCAGATCAGTGTGTTCGTGGCTCATCTCATATCCCGACGGGGGCGCATAGCAACGGTAGACCGGCTATCAGTGATGATATTGCCAATCTACCAGCGGTGGCTGGATCGTCGGTCGCGCGGTTGCCGCCTCCCATACGGGCGGCAACGCAATCACTGACTCTTCCGGCTCATCACGCCGCGCGCGGCTTCGGCGATGGCTTGCGGAGTAAGGCCGAAATACTCGAGGAGCTCTTCCCAAGTGCCGCTCGTGCCGTAGCGGTCGCGCATGCCGATGAAGGCGAGCGAAACGGGGTTCTCTTCAGCGAGCGTTTCGGCGACGAGCCCACTGAGGCCGCCGTGGACAAAGTGATCCTCAGCTGTCACTATAGCGCCCGTCTCTCTCGCGGCGCCGAGCAGTGCCTCGCGGTCGATGGGACGCAGTGAGGAGGCGTTCAGCACTCGAGTGGCAATTCCCTCGCCGGCCAGGATTTCGGCCGCGTCGAGCGCCGCCTTCACCAGCTCCCCGCAGGCGATAAGGGTGACGTCCGAGCCGTCACGCAACCGCTCCCAGCGTCCAAGCTGGAAACGATAGCCGGAGTCATCGTAAATCACCGGCGTCTTCGGGCGCAGGGTGCGAATGTAGAAGGGGCCTTCAGTCCGCGCCGCCGTCTCGATGGCCTGCTCGGCCTCGAGGACGTCCGCAGGGAAGATAACTCGGAACGTGGGAATCGAGAGCATCAGCGCGAGGTCCTCAAGCGCTTCCGCCGAAGCGCCGTCCTCGCCTGTTACAACGCCACCGTGGCTGGCCACGAGCTTAACGTTGGTCTGCGGCTGCCCGACTGCCATACGAAGCTGGTCGAAGCAGTGGCCGGGCGCGAAGACGGCGAAGCTGCTGCAAAAGGCGATCTTGCCACAGGCCGCGAGCCCGGCCGAGACGCCGATCATGTTCTGCTCAGCGACGCCGACGGGGAAGAAGCGCTCAGGAAACTCCTGCCCGAATTTGACGGCGGAGGTCGAGTAGCCGAGGTCCGCATCTATACAAACGATGTCGAGACCCTCCCGACAAAGTCGGACGAGCGTCGGCCCGAGAGCAGTGCGGGTGGCCTCGCTGCGGGCGGTCCGGACCATCAGTCAGCCAACTCCTTAAGGGCCTGCTCGAGCTGTTCCGGCGAAGGCGCCTTGCCGTGGAAGTCCGGGTTGTTCTCCATGAAGCTGACGCCTTTGCCCTTGATCGTCTCGCAGACCACTACGGATGGGCCGCCGGTGTGGGTCTTCGCAGCCTCAAGCGCGCGGATGATGGCCTCGAAGTCG
>Ga0209690_1000066_pt1 | contig 44420 bp, 41 predicted proteins | sample GraSoiAngelo_150_FD_186164 | JGI IMG/M metagenome (GOLD analysis project Ga0209690, IMG submission 186164) | Grasslands soil microbial communities from the Angelo Coastal Reserve, California, USA - 14_1009_09_40cm (SPAdes) (version 2) | ecosystem: Environmental > Terrestrial > Soil > Grasslands ... | reverse complement strand
TCCGGATGAATGTCGCGCTCGAAGGCGAGGTCGTGCGGAAGCTCAAGCCCGTCTTCGGCTATCTGCATCGCAATCACGAAAAGCTCGGCGAAAACATGAGTTATCTCGGGTCGATGCCCTACACCGATCGACTCGACTACTTTTGCTCGATGACGAACAACTGGGCTTATGCGCTCAGTGTGGAGAAACTCGCTGGCATCAAAGTGCCTGAACGCGCAGAATATCTGCGTGTCATTCTCGCCGAGCTCACCCGGCTCCAAAATCACGCGTCACTGCTCGGCTTTCTGCTCAACGACATGGGCGCGTGGGGCACGCCGCTCATGTATGCGTTTCGTGAGCGCGAAAAAATTCTCGATCTGTTCGAGTCGCTCTCCGGCTCACGCATGATGTGCGACTACATGCGTTTTGGTGGTTGCCGGTGCGACACGCCACCGGGCTGGATGGAGCGCGCGAAACAAATCGTCGATCGCTTCCCGCACTTCATCGACGACCTGGAACAACTCGTCGTGGGCAACGAAGTGGTGATCGGTCGCACGCAAAACGTCGGCATCCTTTCGCCCGACCTCGCGATCAATGCCGGTATCGCGGGTCCGATGCTGCGCGCGTCTGGCGTAAATTATGATATCCGCAAAGTGGACGGCTACGGCTTTTATCCGCGCTTCAAATTCCGCATCCCGCTTGGAGAACATGGGGACACCTACGATCGCTTAATGATGCGCGTGCTCGAAATGCGCGAGAGCTTGTCAATCTTGAAACAAGCATTCGAACAAATTCAGCCGGGACCGATTATGAACCCGAAAGTGAAAATCCGTGCATTTCGACCGCCAGTTGGCGAAGCCTACGGTCGAATCGAAGGACCGAAAGGCGAACTCGGTTTCTACTTGATCAGCGACGGCGGACAAAATCCATACCGCTATCGGGTGCGTCCGCCGAGCTTCGTTAACCTGACTGTTCTAGAGGATCTCTGCCTCGGCCATACCGTCGCGGACGTAATGGTAATTCTCGGCAGCGTCGATATCGTTATGGGAGAAGTGGACCGCTAGCGCGAAGGGTAAAAGGGTTACAAGAGTTACAATGTTACAACGGGGTGCCGATTTAGCGATTCAACGATTTAACAATTCAACGTTCGCGAAGCGATGATTGGCTCTGGCGTACTCAAGGGAATGGCGGTCACAGCGCGGAACTTTGTCGGAAGCTATTTCGACAAGGAGCGGCTGATCACAGTGCAGTATCCTGAGGAGCGGAATCCATTGCCAGAGAACTACCGCAATTTTCCGTTTCTGCTTTATGACGGCGATGATCCACACGCGGGGTTGCGCTGTGTGGCATGCAAGATTTGCGAGAAGGAATGTCCGCCGCAATGCATTTATATCGTTAAAAGCGACGACAAAAAGCCCGATTACATGGGCAAACCGCAGTTTTATCCAAAGGTGTTCGACATCGACATCTCGGTTTGCATGAGCTGCCAAATCTGCGTCGAGGTTTGTCCGTTTGAAGCGATTAAGATGGACAAGGATTTCGAACTCAGCCGGCGCGAACGTTTCGAAGCATTGCTTTTGCGAAAGGAGGAACTCTCGAAGTCGAACGATTACTATCACAAAATCTGTCCGACCGATGCTCCCGAGGTCGATGCCAAGCTGGCTGAAGCCGCAGCAAAAAAGAAACCCGCGCCCGCAGCGGCAGCGCCCACGCCAACTTCTGTGCCAGCCGCCTAAGCGGAAGTTTGGAGAAGCTTTTAGAGTGCGGCAGTGCTTCGCCGCTTTTCCTTTTGCGCTGGTCGAGGTCTGGACATGATTAGCGATCAGTGGACAGTGATCTGTGATCGGGTTGCTGCCCGGATCACGGACTGGCGATTACTGATCACTATCCAGTCATGACTCTGCGCACTCCTATCACTCTCGTAACCGGTCCACTGGGCAGCGGCAAAACCACGCTGCTCCGGCACATTCTCGCGACGAAGCCGGCGAAGATGGCAATTGTTATGAACGAGTTCGGCGAGATCGCAATCGACACGAAGATCATTGAGGGAAAGAATGTGCGCATCGCCGAGCTCGGCGGCGGTTGCGTTTGCTGCTCGTTGCTCGGTGAATTCGAGGCGGCGGTGAACGAAATCATCCAACGCGTCGAGCCTGAAATCATCGTCGTTGAGACCACCGGCCTCGCTGAGCCCGAAGCGCTTGTGTTCAACATACAGGAGGCGCTGCCGCAATGCCGGCTCGACGGCGTAGTCTCGGTGATTGACGCCGATATGCTCGTGCGTTTCCCTGAGCTCGGCCATACCACGCGTTTGCAAATCGAAGGCGCGGACATTTTGCTGTTGAACAAGATTGATCTGATCAAATCGGAGCAGATCGAGCCGTTGGAAGCCAAACTGCGCGACATTAACCCAACTGCGGCAATTGTCCGAACCACGCGCGGTCGAATCGACTCGGAGCTACTATTCGGAATTGGGCGCGAGAAAGAGGTCGTGCGGCCCAAGCATAGGCATCAGCCGGAGTTCGAATCGTTCACGTTCACCTCCGACAAGAATTTCTCGCGCGATTGCTTCGGTAGGTTCGCGGGGAATCTGCCCGCGAATGTGTATCGCGCGAAGGGCTTCGTGCGTTTTGAGGATGGCGCGCGGCTTTTCAATTTCGTTGCCGGCCGCTGGGAATTGGAGCCTTTCGAATCCGCGGAAACGCAGCTCGTTTTCATCGGCAGACAAGTCACCGAGCAAAAATCATTGGTTATTGATGCCTTGAAAAAATGTGAGCTTTAACCGGCCACCAGCTGTTCGCATGCCCTACAAATACCTGGAAGAAATCGGAACCGCCGATATCGCATTCGAAGCCACGGGGCGCGATCTCCCGGAATTGTTCATGGCTGCGGCGGACGCGACCATGAACGTCATGATCGAGAATATGGACGCTATCGAACCGCGCGAGACGCGTCGCATCGAGCTGACGAACGATAAGATCGACATGTTGCTTTTCGATTTTTTGCAGGAGCTCATTTACTTCAAAGACGCGGAGCGCCTGCTGCTGCGCGTTCGCGAAACGCGGATTGACGAGAAAGAGGGTGCTTATTCTTTAAAGGCGGCCGCCGCGGGCGAGCCGCTGGATGTCGCCCGTCACCAGCAGCGTGCCGACGTGAAAGCCGTCACGCTTCACGATTTCCGCGTCGAAAAAACCGATAGCGGGTGGAAGGCCACGGCGATCCTCGACATTTGAGGGAGTATCGCAATCTCCGAGTCGGCGAATCTACGTGCAGCTGGTACGGCTGCCGCTACAGCAATTTCTATTTCGGCTCCAGCGCTATGTAGCCGCTGCGTCCCTGGCTCCAGACGCGCATCAGAATTTTTTCGTTCCGTTTCAGCTTTTTGGTAAGCGCCACGAGATCTTTGGGGTTTTTAATAGGCTGTTTATTGACTTCCTGGATCACGTCGCCTTCGCGCAGGCCAGCTTGTGCGGCTGCCGAGTCGGAATCGATCTCTGCGATTACCGCACCCTGTACATCTTTCGGCAGATTTAGCACACGACGGACATCGTCGGTAACATCAGCAACGACTGCGCTCCCGAAAACGGTGGCCTTTTCGGGCTGCGCGCTCTCCTCTGGTGAGGCCTCAGTCGAGGGCCCGGCCTCGGCGGCTGGCATCTCGGCAAGATCCCCATCGAGCGTTTTCTTCTGACCTTCGCGGTTAGTCTCGAGCCGCACTTTTGTGCCGGGCGCCATCGAACCGATCATTAAGCGCAGCTCGCGTGCGTCGTTGATTTTCTTTCCGTTCACCGAAGTAATCACGTCACCGCTTTTGATTCCGGCTTTTTCCGCCGGACTCTTCGGGGTGACTTCACCAACCAGCGCGCCGGTCGCTTCTCCCTTGAGTTTCATCGCCTCGGCCAGTTCTGGCGTGAGCGTCTGGACCGACGCGCCGATGTAGCCGCGCACGACGCGTCCTTTTTCGCGCAGGCTTTGCATCACATCGCGCGCAAGATTCGATGGAATGGCGAAACCAACTCCCTGGTTCCCGCCTGTGCGGGTGAAAATCGCGGTGTTGATACCTACGAGCCGGCCTTCGGTATCGACGAGCGCGCCGCCGGAGTTGCCCATGTTAATTGCTGCGTCGGTCTGGATGAAATTTTCGTAATCGACAATGCCCATGCCGCCGCGGCCCACAGCGCTGATGATCCCCATTGTGGCGGTTTGCCGCAGTCCGAAAGGATTACCGAGGGCGAGCACGATATCGCCCGCATGCGCCTTGTCGCTGTCTGCAAATGTGATCGCGGGCAGATTTTTTTCGTCGATCTTCAACAATGCCACGTCGGTGCCCGGATCAGTGCCCATTTTCTTCGCCTTATATTTGCGGAGTTCCGCGCCAAGGCCCACCATGATTTCCTCCGCGCCCGACACGACGTGATTAGCGGTGAGAATGTAGCCATCCGGGCTGACAATGACGCCCGAGCCAAGGCCTTGTACTGTCTGTTTACCTTGTGTTCGAGGAAGCTGTCCGCCGAAAAATTCGCGCAAGGCTTCATCCGAAAACGGAAACCGCAAACCTGGGCGGGAGATAGTCTGAGTGGTAAAGATGGTCACCACAGTCGGCGTGACCTTTTCTACGATAGGCGCAAAGCTGGTGATCGGTCCCTGCAGCGTATGCGCAGGCTCCTGCCCGGCAGCGGAAAAGTCACCCGCACAAACGAGCAAGGCGATTAACAACACTCGAGATCGGAAAATTCTTCCTCCCATAAAACGTTGCCGGCCTTGTAAAGAATGAATCGGGCGTTCACGCGCCGCCGGTTCTTTTTTTCAAAATCTGGCGGTTTCACCGCGATCTGAAGTGGCGCAACTTTCCACGTTGCGATTCCAATTACTTCGAAAGTTAGAAACTTGCGCCACATGTGAAACGTCACGAAACGTGGCGCCCGAGCTCCGCTACGCTGTTGTGTAAAGCGTTCGCAATCTTCTCGTGCAGTTTTTCGCCGTGGCTTTCGCGTTTCGGTTCGCGCGAGTCAAGCGGCCTGCCAAATATCACACGGACCGCATGCGGCCGCGGCAAAAACTTCCCCGGTGGCAAGACTTCGCGTGTGCCGTGGACAAAAACCGGAACCACGCACACGGGAAAATGTTCCAATAACATTCCGATGCCTGGCTTGAAGTCTTGTAGTTCGCCGCTACCCGAGAGTTCGCCCTCGGGAAACCAAACAAGGTTCTTTTTGTCTTTCAGAATCACGGCCCCAAAAGCCAGGCTTGAACGGGCGGCACGTATCGGCTCGACTGGCAGGATTTTACCCAGCCGGCTCAGAAAACGCATCACCGGGTTCGCAAAGGCAACGCCGGTCCAACCAGCCCAGTAGGTTTTGCGCAACTGGTTCCAGTCGAGGAGCGCGGCAATCGCGAACGGATCGAGATAACTGACGTGGTTTGGCGTTATCACCCATTGTCGATCTTCCGGTAAATGTTCAAGCCCCTCGGCGCGCAGGCGGAAGATCACGCGCATCAATACGCGATTCACAGCGTAGAGAAAGCGCGCGCTGACAGCGGCGATCGGTCCAAGCGGTTCGAGCCACCGCTTCTGTTTTTCGTCGAGAACTGCATCTGGTTTTTTCAGCGGATCGAGCGCTTCACCTTCGCCGCCCTCTGTCACTTCGCGCAGAAGATCGCGCACCGTCTCGATCCGAGCGATTGCTTCATCGGTCAGTTCCACTCCGCTGGATTCGGCGATTTCCATTGTAAGATTCAGCCATTCGAGCGAATCGATACCGAGATCGAATTGTGGACTCGTGTCCGGAGTCAGCCGCTTGTCGCGATACCGTTTCGCGAGTACTTCCCACACAGATTGCGCGGCAGAATCCTCCAGGAGCGCGCGATCTTCGCCCGACATTTCATCGGCAGACATCGGTCCTGCCCTGGGAGCTTTTTCGCCGCCCTCTTTTACCTGCTCGTAGCGCTCTTCGAGGCGATGACGCTGGATTTTGCCGAGTCGCGTGCGGGGCAACGCATCGGGCGTGATCGCGTAGTCGGAGATACGCTGGTGACTCGGCAAGCGCTTAGAAGCCGCTTCGACTGCCTTGCGAACCGCGTCCTTTGTTTCGTCCCCGCGACCTGCCTGTTCCGGCACAATGAGGGCGACGAGTTTGCCTTTTTTTTCGAGCACGCCGATCTCGCGAATCGCGGACTCCTCGGCATAAGCCTCTTCAAGATCCTCGGTCTGAACTTTTTCTCCACTCTCGGTTTTGATCAGTGTTGAGATGCGGCCGAGGATATGTAACTCATCGCTGTCATCAAAATAACCCATGTCTCCGGTGCGGAACCACCGGTCGTCAGTAAAGACCTCTTTCGTCTTGTCCTCGAGATTGCGGTAGCCAGCAAAAACATTCGGACCGCGCGCCAGAATTTCGCCGACCTCGTGCCCGTTGACGCGCTCTTCTTTTTCGAGCGCTTCCGAATCGATGCGAATCTTCACGCCGGGAAACGGTTTTCCCACGCTGTCTCGCCGCGCTTTCCCGGGCAAATTCAGCGTGAGCAGCGGCGAGGTCTCGGTGAGGCCGTAACCGATAGCGACTTGCCACCCCAACGCTTCGAGTTTCGAAGCCAGCTCTGGGTCGAGCGCCGCGCCGCCGGAAGCGAGCAGTCGAAGTTTATCACCAAAACGTTTGTGCAACGAACGAAACAGAAACTTGCCAACACGGAAGCCGAGCCACTTTTGCACGAACCCGCTCGTGGCGAGGAATGCGCTGAACAATCCGCGCGCGATCCAGCCGGAAGATTCCACTCTGGATTCGATGCCGGAATAAAGCGCGCTGTAAAGCCGGGGCACACCGACTATCGCCGTCACTTCGCCTTGTCGCAACGCGCGCAGCAGTTGTTGTCCGCTCAGTGAAAATGGCAGAACCAATGGCAAGCCAAGGGCGAGCGGGGCGAGCATCCCGATGACAAACGGATATACGTGATGCAACGGCAGAGCGAGCAAGGCGCGATCCTCGCCAGTGATAATCTTCACCGTGGCCGCGGTATCGAGCTGCGAAACAATATTGCCGTGATTCAACGGCACGCCTTTGGGCGGACCGGTCGTCCCTGATGTGTAAAACAGCACCGCTTCATCATCCGGGCTGATCGTCGGTAATTCTGTCGCTTCATTGTTGAGAAACCGCTCCCAACTGCGCCTGTCATCGGAGCTAACATCGAGCAGGATGAGCTTTGGCTTTTCCTTGCGATCAAGCTTCTCGATATACCCCACCCGCCGCTGTGTGGTGATGACCGCGCGCGCGTCGCTGTCGCGCAAAATGTGAGTGAGAGTTTTTGTCCCTAGCTGCACATCCAGCGGCACAGCCACAGCGCCCGAGCGAATAATGCCCAGCGCGGCCGCGATCCATTCCGGGCGGTTTTCCGCGAAGAGCGCAATAGTATCACCGCGTTTGAAACCATCCTTCGCGAGCCCGTTCGCGAAAGATCGCGCGCAATTCGCGAGTTTCTCAAAAGACCAACGATCTTGATCTTTCTTACCTAATGCGAGCACTGCCGTCCTCTCGTCATGCTCGCCTAACGAGTCCACGATCGACTGCAGCGTTCGCGCCGATGTCATTTCTTGGAGCTTAGCATCGAGACGCGCCGCCATTCGTTTACTGTTTTCGCTCCGCTTTGGCTACGATCTTTTTTGTTTCAACAAAGCGATCGGGGTTAATAGAAATCGAGTCGATTCCGCATTTGACGAGGAATGCGGCGAACTCGGGGTAGTTGCTGGGCGCTTCGCCGCAGATGCCGACCTTGCAATCTTTCTTGTGCGCAGAGCGAATGACCTCGTGCACTACGTCTTTCACCGCCTCGTTTCGCTCATCGAATAGCTCGGCGAGCTCGGCGGAATCGCGATCCACGCCGAGCACGAGCTGGGTGAGATCGTTGCTGCCAATTGAAAAACCGTCGAACCGCTCGGCGAATTTCTCCGCGAGCACAACGTTCGACGGAATCTCGCACATCATATAAATCTCCAGTCCGCCGCGTCCACGAACCAGGCCGTTCTCAGCAAGCAAATGCAGGACCTTGTCAGCCTCGTCGAGCGTCCGGCAGAACGGCACCATCACGATCACATTTTTCAGTCCGAGTTCATTGCGGACGCGTTTGATCGTTTCGCATTCCAGACAAAATGCGTCTCGAAATTTTTCATGATAATAACGCGACGCTCCGCGCAGGCCGAGCATCGGATTTTGCTCGCGTGACTCGAATTGTTCGCCGCCGATGAGCTGCGCATATTCGTTCGTCTTGAAATCGCTCAGTCGCACGATCACCGGACGCGGATGTTGCGCGGCGGCGATGCGCGCAATGCCTTGCGCAAGCTTGTCGATGAAATAATCACACTTGTCCTTGTAGTCGCGAGTCAGGTTTTGGATGCGCTCGCGCACATCGCGATCCTCAAGCTCGTCGAAATGCACCAAGGCCATCGGATGAATCTGAATACGATTGGCAATGATGAACTCAATGCGCGCCAGGCCAATCCCATCACACGGCAGCTTCCACCAGCGAAACGCGCCGCCCGGGCTGGCGATGTTGAGCATGATTGGCGTGCGCGTGTCTGGCAATTTTTTTAGATTAACTTTTTCCTCGGCGAAATCGAGCAAGCCCTCGTACACAAAGCCTTCGTCGCCTTCGGCGCATGAGAGCGTGATTTCCTGGCCGTCGCGCAGAACTTTTGTGGCCTCGCCGGTGCCGACGACTGCCGGGATACCGAGCTCGCGACTCACTATTGCCGCGTGACACGTGCGTCCGCCCAGATCGGTGATGATGCCTTTGGTTTTTTTGAAAATCGGTCCCCAATCCGGGTCGGTCATTTCGGTAACCAGAATGCTGCCCTCCTTGAATTTGCCTAGTTCCCGGGTGCTTTGGATACGGCACGCTTTTGCCGCGGCGATGGTGTCGCCAATGCTGAGACCTGAGAGCAACCGCTTGCCTTTTTCTTTCAAGCGATAAGTCTTGAGCGAGCCTGCTTTTTTCAATGCCTGCACCGTCTCCGGGCGCGCCTGGAGAATGAAAATCTCACCTTTGTCGCCGTTTTTCGCCCACTCGATGTCCATGGGCTTTTTGTAATGATCTTCAATTGCGCAAGCCCATTTCGCCAAACGCAGAATCTCGGCGTCGTTGAGCACAAACGACTTGCGCTTTTTCTTGGTAGTGTTGACGGTGCGCGTCCCTCGTCCGTTGCGCGCGTAAATAACTTTGCGCTTCTTGTCTCCCAGCGATTTTTCCAGAATCGGCTGCGTCTTGTTCCTGCCGAGCAACGGCTTGAATACCATGTATTCGTCCGGATTGGCTGCGCCTTTTACCACCACTTCCCCCAAACCCCATGCTGCGCTGATCCGCACGACGCGCGGGAAACCGCTCTCGGTGTCGATGGAAAACATCACGCCGGCGCCCGCCTTGTCCGCGCGCACCATCTTTTGCACGCCGGCGGAGAGCGCGACTTTGAGATGATCGAACTCTTTCTCCTCGCGGTAACTGATCGCCCGATCGGTGAAAAGCGACGCGTAACATTTGCGGCACGCATCGACGACCGCGTCCTCGCCCGAAATGTTGAGATAGGTTTCCTGCTGTCCGGCGAAACTTGCCTCGGGTAAATCTTCCGCCGTGGCGCTGCTCCGCACTGCGACATCGACTGCGCGTTTTTCGTAGCGATCGCACAATTCGCGATACGCCTCGCGAATCTGTTCCTCTACTTGCTCGGGAAACTTGCTCTTCAAGAAAAGCGCCTGCAGCGCCCTGGCAGCGGCGGCCAAAGATTTCGAGCCTTTCTTTAACCGGCGAATTTCCGCGCGGATCTTTTTGTCGATCTTGTTTTCGCGCACGAACAGCCGGAACGCATCAGCGGTGGTCGCGAAACCGTCAGGGACGCGCACGCCTTGTTTTTTAAGCGCGCGAATCATCTCGCCAAGAGCGGCATTCTTGCCGCCGACGCGGTCGCTGTCCTTGGATGAAACCTCATCGAACGGGAGCACAAACTTCTTCGCCGCCATACAGTTGTTATTCGTTTGGCGAGCGCAGAATCGCCTGCCTCACTTCCCAATCAGGTTCCACGTCATAGACGCTCGAAATGCGAATTTCTATTAGAAACAATTGCCATTCGAAGGAGCAAAATCCCATGAAACAAGCGAAAGACATCATCACAACCAATGCCGTATGTTGCACGCCGGTGAATAGCGTGGAGGAAGCGGCGCAGATGATGGTCGAGCACGACTGCGGCGAGATCCCTGTGGTGGAGAGCAAAGACAATCTAAAGCCGATCGGCGTCATCACCGACCGCGACGTCATCTGCCGCGTGGCGGCCACAGGCAAGAATCCCAGGCAAACGAAAGTGCGCGACGCCATGTCGAGTCCACCTGTGACAGTCAAACGCGAGACGAGTATCGAGGATTGCTGCCGCCAGCTGGAGAAAAACCAAATCCGGCGCGTACCCGTTGTAGATCAAACGGGGCGCTGCTGTGGTATTGTTTCGCAGGCTGACATCGCGAAGGTTGCGCCCACGGAAAAGACGGCCGAGGTGCTAAAGCAAGTCTCTGAACCGAGCGAGCACGCCTCGCGCGTGGCCGCTTGAGCTTAGGTAGGGCATCCGCTGTGATAACGAGGGTGAGCATTCGGCTTAAGCGCGTTTACGACAAGCCGACCAAAACCGATGGCCGGCGCGTGCTGGTTGACCGCATCTGGCCGCGCGGGCTGAAGAAAAACGAAGCGCGAATCGACCAATGGCTGAAAGAAATCGCGCCCAGTACCGCGTTACGAAAGTGGTTTGCACACGATCCGGGCAAATGGAGAGAGTTCAAAAAGAGATATTCGGCAGAACTGGATGACCAACGCGAGCAAGTCGAGCAACTCGCGCGAGGGGCCAAAAAACGAACCGTGACCTTGCTCTTTGGCGCGAAAGATACGGAGCACAACAACGCCGTGGCATTGAAAGAGTACATCGAACGGTTTTACTAAATCAGCCGATGCCGGAGCTGCCTGATGTCGAGACGTTCAAACGATATCTCGACGCCACATCGTTGCATCAGCGTATCGTCAATGTCGATGTACGGAGCGCATATCTGCTCAAAGACCTTTCCGGGCGCGAGTTCACACGTGAGCTGAAAAGGCGTCGTTTCGAAGCGAGTCGCCGTCATGGAAAGCATCTCTTTGTACGCGCTGACAGTCGTACGTGGCTGCGGCTGCATTTCGGAATGACTGGGTTTCTGCATTACTTCAAAAGCGAAGAAAAAGCGCCACGACACGCGCGTGTTGTCGAAAAACATTACCGGCTCGCATTCGATGATCAGCGCAAGTTCGGCGAGATCGGATTAATCAAAGATGTCGATGAATATTTGAAAAAGCGAGGCCTCGGCCCAGACGCGCTAGATGTCGATCTTGCGGAGTTCAAAAATATTTTCGGAAAACATCGCGGCACAGTGAAATCGATTTTGATGAACCAGAAGTTGATCGCCGGCATCGGCAATATTTACGCGGATGAAATTCTTTGCCGCGCACGAATTCATCCGGCAACGCAGATTTCCTCTCTGGAAGACAAAGCAGTTGCCAAACTCTTTCGAGCCACGCGCTACATCTTGGAAAAAGCGATCGCTGCCAAAGCAGATGTCGATCTCATGCCGAAGTCGTGGTTGCTGCCGCATCGTGGGAAAGGCGGCAAGTGTCCGCGCTGCGGGCGCGAATTAAAATCGGCAACGATTGGTGGACGCACTGCATGGTTTTGTCCGCATTGTCAGAAGAAAACCGTTTGATGGGTCGAGCCCCTGTTAGGAGCCGCACCATTCCGGGCTGCGGAATGCGCTGGCGGTCGCGTTCACTAGATGCGTTCCCAGACCAATACGTATTCAAACGACTGCCCACCGAATAAGACTGGCGGAGTGGATAGTAATAGGCGAGTCCGGTCGAACCTGTAATAGCGAAGCTGGTCGTTGCCAATCCAATTCGGAAACGAGGCGCCCCGAACGTGATGCGTCACGGTTTGCGTCTGCGGATCGATCGTATAGGTACCGAAATACGAAACATAGCCCTCGAATGCTGCACGAACCTCTACGTCTGTTCCCCTAGCGGGATCCTTGGTCGCAAAGAGGGGGCGGTCGTTTCTCATGACATGCGCGGACATACTGCCGGCGGAATCGTAGATGAGTTGGCCTGAGACCTGTGCGCCGAACGGGTAATGAACCTGCCCTTTCGAATCGCGCGCTTCATACGACACCAGCCACCACGTTCCGAATAAAGTTAGTGCGGGCTGCACCTGAGCCATGTTTGAAGTCATCTGTTTCAAAGTGCGGACGTGTCCGCGTACATCAAAGCTACGCCGCCGCGGCGGTCAATCGTTTGGCTTCGCCGCGTTCATACTCGTACAGGAAACCGATAAATTGCCGCCGATGCGCCTGTTCCTGTCCGGTGATTTCCAAAATGAGATCCTGCGTTACCAGATCGATCGGGTCACACATCTTGATGAGTTTCTTGTATTGATCGATCGCTTCGTCCTCAGCCCGGATCACACCGCGAATCACCGCGATCACGTCGGTGCTGTCGTTGGGCGGCTGCAAAAAGGGCTGTGCGCGCTCAAGATCCAGCCAGCCAGGCACGCGGCCTTCGAGCACTTTGATCCGGTTTCCCAGCTTCCGCGCGTGACCGAGCTCTTCCTCAATGTCGCTCAGCAGCGCCTTTTTGATTTCTTCTGCGCGCACGCCGTCGAGATCAATCGCGTTGGCCAGATAATTTTCCACCGTCTCCAATTCCATTCCGTACGATTTTCTCAGCTCCTTAATGATATCCTGGTTAGTCGCCATGGCTAATATCCTCCCTTTACAGGAATCGTCGCAGCCATCCTCAGCGGACTTTTTGCTCACCGGAGGAGCCGAGTTGCCCATGGGTTAAAGTGACACAGGCGTTATGAAGCAAAAGATTTTGCTCACGGGGCGCCCCGGATGTGGGAAGACTACTCTGATCAAGCGCGTCGTGAACGATCTCGCGCTGCCGGCCGGCGGTTTTTACACGGAGGAAATCCGCGCGCACGGGGAACGTCTCGGATTCAAGATAATCACGCTCGACGGTCAAGAGGCTCTATTGGCGCATGTGGATTTCAAAACGCCCGAGCGCGTCGGAAAATATGGGCTCGATCTCTCTGCGCTGGAGACCGTCGGTGTCGAAGCGCTCCGCGAAGCCGTGCATGCGCGGCAACTTGTTGTGATTGATGAAATCGGGCCGATGGAACTCCGGTCGCCGATCTTTCGTGATGTGGTGAATCAGGCCCTCGACAGCGGTGCGCCGATCCTTGCCACAATTTCGGCGCGATCGTTGCCGTTCACCGGCGCGATCAAAGAGCGCCCCGATGTTACTGTGATCGAGGTGCGCCCGGGCAATCGCGAACAACTTGCCTATGAATTGTCAGATCAATTCAAAAAATGAAACCGCGCGCGCCTAGTGGTTCGAAACATTTATTCAGGGAGGATTGAAAAAGAGGTTTCCAGATCCAGTAAAAGCGAAAGAATTCTTCGAGCAGAAAATGACCTTCACCACCGGCCCGGTCGAACTGAACCGGATGCTGAAGGATGAAAATGTCAACATTGTTGACGTGCGAGCGGCGGATGACTTCGCCAAAGGCCATGTGCCGGGCGCCGTGAATCTGCCCAAGGAAAAATGGGACGCCGCTGAAGGCCTGAAGAAGGACAAGATCAACGTCCTTTACTGCTACACGCAGCAGCGCCATCTGGCAGCGAATGCGGCGGCTGGAATTTGCCCCAAAGGATTTCCGGTGATGGAATTGGAAGGCGGGTTCGAGGCTTGGAAGGAAGACGAACTCGAAGTGGAAAAATAGAAAATCGTCGCTTTTTGCGGCTCTCATCACAACATTTCCAGAAGCGTGAGCGCGTTTCGCGGGGCGGCGCCTTCGGCGTCGTTATCGAAATAGACGTGCACGGTGCGGTTTTCTTTCAGCCAACCTCGGATGCGCGTCGCCCATTTTTTTAGCGCAGGCTTGCTATAGCTCGACGCGTACTTCCGGGTGTGGCCGTGCAGGCGGATGTAAACGAGTTCGGTCGTCACTTCGTCCCACATCGGCCAGTCAGGCGCATCGGACATGCACACGGCAACCGCGTGATCTTTTAAGCACTCAGCTATTTCGTCATCGAACCACGATTCGTGACGAAACTCGATGGCGTGCCCCGTGCTCTTCCAGCGGCGCAGAATTTTTACAAATTCACGTAACCGTCCAATCTCCTTTTTCAGCGACGCTGGAAGCTGCCAGACCACAGCCGCAAGCCGATCACCGAGCGGCGAGGCGGCGTCGCGACAACGAATCACAGGCTCCTCCACGTCGAGCAGCTTTTTGTTGTGCGTCACATAACGATGACCTTTGATGGCAAAAGAAAAATCTTCCGGCGTCTGATCGCGCCACTTCTTGAATGTGCTTTTCTCCGGCAGCTTGTAGAATGTGCCGTTGACCTCGATGCCGGTGAAACGTTTCGCGCAAAACCGGAGCCACTGTTTTTGCGGCGTGTCTCCATAGAAACCGTCACGCCAGCTTTTGTAGTTCCAGCCGCTGGTGCCGATGCATGCTTTGCCAGGCATAGCTGCTATCCCTGGCTATCGTTTCTCTTGCTCCTTCTTGATGATCCCGTCGAGTCGTCGGCGGGCGGTTTTGAACGAGCGCATAGAGCGGCGCAGATTTTTCCACGGGTCGGACTTCCGGCTTAAACGCTGGAAGATATTTTTCACGGTGAACCGCTGCGCGTCGACTTTGCTGTCGTTGACTTCCTCCCAGCTCAATGGCGTGGCGATGGGCGCTCCTTCGATTGCGCGCACGGCGTAAGGCGCCACCGCGTGCTGCGCATAGGAGTTGCGGGCGGTGTCGAGATACAGCCGGCCACGCCGTTTGTTTTTGCGCGGCTCAACGGTGAGACGTTTCGGGTGTCGATTCGCGAGCACGCGGGCTACGTCCTGGGCAAACTCGCGAGCCGTGTCGAAATCTTGTTTCCGATCGAGCGCCACGATCACATGTAGACCGCGTGAGCCGGTGGTCTTTACGAATGCGCACAGGCCGAGCTCGTCGAGAAAATCGCGGAGCGCTTTCGCGGCGAAACGCACCAGCGCAAATTTCGTCCCCGGCGGATCCAGATCGAAGATCAACTGATCGGGACAATCGAGTTTATCGCGACGACTGAGCCAAACGTGCGGGGTGAAGCATGCCTGATTAGCCAGATAGACAAGCGTCGCCGCATTATCGCAAACCACATTATCGACTTTGCCGCCTTCCTTTCGCGGCGTGGTGATGCGTTTGATCCAGCGCGGAAAATAATCAGGCACCTCTTTTTGGAAAAAACCTTCGCCCTCGATCCCGTCCGGATGACGACGCATCGCCAGCGGCCGTCCGCGTACATGCGGCAACATTACTTTCGCCACGCGCCAGAAGTAATCGATCACGTCTCCCTTCGTAATCTTCGCCTTTGGGAAAAGGATTTTATCTTCGTGCGAAGTATCGATCTTGTGGCCGCCGATTTTCATTGTTTCTCGCGCACCACGTCCTTTGGTTTTTTATCGCATCGCAGACCGTTGAAACGCGGATGCCGCAGCTTGCCATCGCCAGTCCATTCAGTGAAACCGACTTGGCCGACCAGTTTTGGTTTCACCCAGTGAACGTTCTTCTTCGGCAGGCTGTCTTTTGAAAACGGCGGATCGTCTCTTTCTCGATCTTGCGCAATTTTTTTCGAAGGTCACGCAGCAACTTGTCGTCGTAACCGGTGCCGACCATACCGGCGTATTTCAATTTGCCGCGACAATATAACCAACAAGCATCGCGCCAAAGCCGACACGCGAGCCTTTTGGATCCGTGTAACCACCGATGACGACCTCCTGCTCGTTCACGCACTTGAACTTGAGCCAGTCACGCGAGCGACTGTGGACGTACTCGCTATCGGCGTTCTTGGCGATCACTCCTTCAAGGCCAGCTTTACATGCTTTCTTGTAAAATTTTTCTCCTTTTCCGCTGCGATGCGCGCTGAAACGAAGCGGCCCATGAAACTTGAGCGCCTTGCGCAGCAACATTTTTCGGTGGCGCAACGGCAACTGCGTGATGGCGTAGCCGTCGAGAAACAGCAGGTCGAAAAGGTAATGGTAAATCGCGATGCGGCTTTTGCGTGCTTCTTCAGGATCAGTGAGTTTCATGCGGCCTTGAAGTCGCGAGAAACTAGTGATGCGGCCCTGGAACGCCACGACTTCACCATCGACAATGAAGCTCCCGTCTGGCTGATTTCGGTAAGCATCGACTAGCTCTGGGTACGTGTTGTTAAGCAACTTCCTGTTGCGTGAGAGTAAGCGCACGCGGTTCCCCTGGCGAAAGACCAGCACGCGCTCGCCGTCGAGTTTTCGTTCGAAAATCCAGTCCGGGTCAGAGAAACGTTCGTCCGTCAGTGTGGCCAGCATTGGCGCAGTCCAGGAGGGCTGCTTTTTCTTCTTAAGTTTCTTGCGTGCATCCTCGGGCAAACTCTTCAGCAGTTTGTTCACTTTTCTTCCTTCTTGATTTGTTGCATCGTGCGACCGGTTAGCGCTGATTTCGCTTCAGTTTTGCTTGGTTTGCGGCGCGCATCAGCTTTTTCATCTCTCATTTTCACCAGGAGCCAGCGCGGTTTTTTACCTTTGGCGATTCGGCTAAGCGCATAACCCCCTTTGATCTTTTTCCCGTCGAGCCGCACGGCGATATGACCACGCTTCAGGGCTTTGGTGATCGGCACTTCTTTGTCGTTTTTCTTTGTAATATTGCGATACGTCCCCGTGTCCCATATCATCACTGTGCCCGCGCCATATTCGCCTTTCGGGATCACGCCTTCGAACTTCGCGTAACCGAGCGGGTGATCCTCCACTTCAGCAGCCATGCGCTTGTCGTGTGGATTGAGCGACGGTCCTTTTGGTACAGCCCACGACTTCAATGCGCGCCCGACTTGCAATCGGAAATCATAATGCATTTGCCGAGCCGCGTGTTTCTGAATGACAAAAACCGGCTTCTTCCCGCGTCCTTTTTTTGCGCCGCCCCGGCGGCCGCCGGGCTCGGGCGTGCGCTGGAAATCACGTTTCTTGCGATAGGTCGTGAGTGATCTTGCGGCCATGGCTTCCTTTAAAGCTTCGGAGGGCGCGGCCATATCACGCGTCTCGAAAACTGCCTAGCGAATTGAAATTCGCGGACGAATACCTGCTTATTCGTTGCCCAATGCCTTAATTCGGCGGCTGAACCAATCGGCTTCATCGAGGGATCCGTCAGCGCGACAAACCTTTTCAAGCGCGCGGTAACGTTCGAGGACGTCGAAGCCGATGCTCCATTGCAGTTTTCGCAGACAGACTGGGCAGAGATGCAGCGGTCGGCGATCGCTTTCAGCGAGATGGTTCGAGCCATTCATCAGACAATTGAAAAACGTGCAGTGGGCGAGCCCGAACATGTGACCGGTCTCGTGTACCAGCACTTTGCAACTCCGGCGCAACAAAAGTGTTTCATAACCAGTGGCGCGTGCTTCGCCGTAAAATGCCGGGTCGTAGCGCGCGAAGCTGTAAACGCCGACCCGTTCCCGCAGCGAGGCCTGACCGAAGACAAAATTCCACGAGGGATCGGGGTAAAGGTCTTCCATGGTGATGGCGATCACGCAGAAGGCGTCTGGAGGCACGCGGGCTTTCAAGAAGTTGAGCACGTCGCTGGTGAGTATTTGCACGTTACCGGTGTATGGATTGCGGCGACTGGTGAATTTCGAAGCATCAGGTGCGGTCGGCGGCAGCACCTTGGTTTCCATCGCGAAAAACGCCGCAGCAAACTCGCGCAGCTTTTCAATCGAGGGACTGCGATCCGAGACAAAATCGCCGAGCGGCTGAAGATAAATCACATGTCGTTCTTGCGTCGGCCGATTTGGACGCGACGCCTTAAATTCATCAAAGGTTTGTCCCGGCTCATCGTGCACGGCGAGCCAGTCGTGCGGACTCGGTTTTGGGATCGGTTCGAACTCAGGCGCGTCGGGCGCGAACGGGCGCTGCTGCGCGGGCGACAGTGCAGTGAGATCGCCTACAGCGGCACGTTTCAGTTCCGCGCTTGGCGGTTCGAAGGCCATGCTAAGGAATGGCGCGAACAGAGTAAGCGCGACTATTTTCCACACGGATTCAACAATACGCCGGAGGTGAATAGACACTGAATGTGACCGCGCGTTCGCTGCCGGTATTTGTGAATTTGTGCGGCGTCCCGGCCGGAACTGTGATCGCGTCTGCCTTGTTCATTTCGGTGCGCTTACCGGAAATCTCCGCGGTCAACTTGCCTTCGAGCACAATCAGAACCTGATCGCTCTCGGGATGGGTATTTGGCTTTTGGCTGCTCGATTCACCTAGTTCAATCGTCATGCTCGCACTCTGGCTGCGTCGCGTGGTCTCGAGAATTTTGAATCCCTTTCCAGCTGAGTAAACATTGTCATAAAAATTTTCGCTCCCGCTTGGGTTAACAGGTCGTATGAAATAATCCACCCACCGGCGATGTCTCGGCGAGTCTGTTGTAAAGCTTCACGGCCTCGGCAGTGGGCAGAACGTGCGTCTCGATTTGCTTCTCCTTGAGTAAATTGAGCGTCTTCGCAGGCACCTTGAGGCACTTCTTCATGCCGCGTGATAGGACGACCACTTTGGCGCCATGCTCCAACAGCTCCTGAACATCGGCAACTTGGATGCCTGGAACGTGCTCTGTGTTCGTTTCGCGCCAATTCCACTCGCGTGAACCGCCCGGGAAAAGCTTTGCATCCTTGTAAGGCTCGGCTTTCCCTTCGACGTCGAGCCGGCCCCAGGCAGCATGTTTGATCCGTGGGGAACGATTTGCGTTCTTCACAGTGGAAGATTCGTCGGCGAAGGGGGCCGCAGTCGTCTGCTTGGTTAGATTCACAGTGCTCGCCAAGGTATCGCAATCCTAAATTTTCTATCATTATTTTCACAATGAAACTCACATTCCTAGGCACACGCGGTGAGATCGAAGCGCGCACGCGGCAGCATCGCATGCACAGCTCACTGCTGGTCTCGTATCGCGGCGCAAAGGTGATGATCGATTGCGGACTCGATTGGCTCGGAAAATTTGAGCGGTTTCATCCTGACGCGTTTGCGCTCACGCACGCGCACCCCGACCACGCGTGGGGCTTGAAAAACGGCGCCCCGTGCCCCGTGCACGCGCCGCAGAAGACATGGCGCACGTTGAAACACTGCGACATCGAAGATCGGCATCTGATCAAGGAACGCACGCCGACGAAGATTTGCGGCATCACATTTGAGGCGTTTCCGGTGGAACACTCAATTCTTGCGCCCGCGGTAGCGTATCGCGTGAGCGCAGGCGGCACGAAGATTTTCTACGCGCCCGATCTCGTCTTTATCCGCCACCGCGCGGCGGCGCTCAAAGATATGCAGGTTTACATCGGCGACGGTGCGACGCTCACGCGCTCGTTCATTCGCCGACGCGGAAAGACTCTCATCGGCCATTCGCCGGTTCGGACGCAACTGACCTGGTGCGCGAAAGAGGGAGTCCCCCGGGCCGTCATCACTCATTGCGGCTCAGAAATTGTGAAGGGTGATGAGCGCAAGATCGGCGCCCAGTTGCGTCAAATGGCCGCCGAACGCGGCATCGAGGCGTGCATCGCCCATGATGGGATGGAGCTGATTTGGCACTAAATAAAATTTACAGAAGAACGACGGCTGGATTCGCCCGGGGCAACGAAATATGATGTGCATAATATGAAGTCGTTTACACTCTCGTTGATTGCGCTGTTGTATTTGTCGGTCGCGGCCGCCGCGCAAACGCCCGAGCCCAAATCGGCGGCGCCATTGAAAGCGATCGCCGTGCTTCATCCCACAGAGGGCGACAAAGTGAGCGGCACGGTCACGTTCACTGAGGAAGCCGATGGCGTGCGTGTGCAGGCGGACATCAGCGGCCTAACTCCTGGCAAGCACGGCTTTCACGTGCATGAATTCGGCGATTGCAGTGCGGCCGATCTGGCCTCGGCTGGCGGTCACTTCAATCCAACGAATAAACCGCACGCCGGGCCGGACGCGGCAGAGCGGCATGTGGGCGACATGGGCAACGTCGAGGCGGATGCGTCAGGTGCGGCAAAACTGGATTACGTGGATCACGAGATATCGCTCGCGAACGATCAACGCTCCGTTGTTGGGCGTTCAGTGATCGTTCATGCGAAAGCGGACGACCTTAAATCGCAACCGGCTGGCGACTCGGGGGCGCGCATTGCCTGCGGTGTGATTGGGCTCGCGAAGAGCCAATAGCTGCAAGCCGCTCTGTTCTGTTGCGGCCCGGATCGCTGATCCGGCGGCACTACTCATTCCCGCAAGTTGAAATTTTTATCGAACGCGTCGAAAAGATCGAGATACTCCTCGGCGTAGCGAGTTAGCAGAAACTTTTTGCGCACAGTCTCGCGCGCTTTGCGTCCCATTTCTTCGCGCAGCTTCTCATCTTTGAGCAGCCGCACAATTCGTTCGGCGGCCTGTTCATTGGACGACACGAGAAATCCATCGACCCCGTCCTCAATCTGATATCGGATGCCCCCGACGTTCCCTCCGATCACCGCCCGGCTTTTCCACATCGCCTCGGCGACCGTCAACCCGAAACCTTCACGCAACGACTTTTGCAGCACCACCGCGGCGCGCGTTTGCAACGCGTTCACCAGGGCGGTGTCGTCGCCGCTCGTTAAAATCAGGATGCGGTCATCCCGGCACGCGCAGAGCGAATTGAAAATTTCTTCGCCTTCTGGGTCGTCCGTGGCGAAATTGCCGAGCAATACCAGCCGCGCATCCACTTCCTCACTCGCGAGCTTGAATGCCTCTACCACGCCTTTCGGATCTTTCCATGGGTCGAACCGCGAAATTTGTACGACCAACGGCAAATCAGTCGGAATCTCATAGTGCGCAAGGCGTTCGTCGATCTCCTTGTCGCTGAGTTCCCGGTTCTTGATATTAAACGGATTGATCGCGGGCATGATCACCCGATGCGGCGGCTTCATCTCCTGGACGAATTCCTTGCAGCTCAGAATCACTGCGTCGTAGGTGTCGATCCAAAGGCGCAGATATTTCCAAGTCCCGGCGTCGGGCCGTGAAAGATCGAGGTGGCAGCGCCAGATCCAGGGGCACTTCTTTTCGTAATGCTCGATCAACGGCAGCGGCTGCGGATCGTGTACGATTACAAAATCGTGTTCGAGGAAGTTGCGCAGGCTATTTTCGTAAATCACTCGTTCAAAGATTTCCTGTTTGATGCTGGAGAGATCGATCTCGGCGCCCTGGAGCGCGTTGTGCATTTTCTTTGTAATCGAAAAGAAATCAGGCGTTCCTTGAATGACCCGCCATTCAGTGCGCAGACCGAGGCTGTTCCAAAGCAGCGTGAGCGAGGAAAGCATCTCCGCCACGCCGCCGCCGTAGTAAGTGGAATTGAAATTCGCCACGCGCAGTCCCTTGAACCGGCGCGCCTTCTCGCGAATGCGTTCGACATTCTCTCTCCCAATAAGGGGCTCGTAATCCTCGAGTTGCGTGACGTGATATTGGGTCATTTGTTTAATGAATCGTTTGTCACGCTAGACACGCTCGCCAATCGCGCGAGCGGCGATTATTTCTAGCGAGACGTATTGGGGTCAAGGTCTATGCGAAAACCAAAGATCGACGACAAACTGAGGTTGATGACCGACTTCGGCGAGACCGAAGCGATTTGTGCCGAAGTACTTGATGACCCGGGCACGGAAGGCGGCACGTTGCTCAAGGTCATGGCACGCGGCCCTTTCGAGGAAGGTCAGCAGTGTTGGATCATCGATCGCGACGGATCGAAAATCGGAGCAACCGTCGAAAACGTCTTCAAGCAAACGATCGACAGCGAAGTGACGCTCTCCACGGTCCTTCCGGCGTGATCTGGGGGGCTCGGCGCGCCTCGCGACCCAGCGTCTGTTCCATTACACGCAGGCTTGATTTTCGCGCAACTTTTTACTTTGATGGCGGCGTGAGTGCCGATGATAAAGTGAGTTCGTTGACCGCGGCGACTGGTCCGGCGTCTGCTGGCGCGGGGGTGTTTACTACAACACACTGGAGCGTGGTGCTGGAGGCACAGGGTAAATCGCCAGCCGCACAGGAGGCGCTCGAAAAACTTTGCCGCACCTACTGGCGGCCTGTTTATGGCTTCGTTAGGCGACAGGGTACTGAAACAGAGGAGGCGAAAGATATCACCCAGGGCTTTTTCGCGCTGATTTTAGAACGCAAAGATTTCCAATCCGTGCGACAGGAAAAAGGCCGCTTGCGTTCTTTTCTTCTCGCTTCGCTCAAGCATTTCATGGCGAACGAGCGCCGTGATGCCGCGACGATCAAACGTGGCGGCGGCCGAACGCTGATTCCGTTCGACGGGATCGCATCGGACGATTTTAGCGAGTTTGATCGCAGCGATATGCTGAGCGCCGATCTGCTTTATGATCGCCGCTGGGCGTTCACCGTGCTCGACCGGGTGTTCGCGCGCTTGCGCGATGAATCTCAGAGATCAGCTAACGCATCACTGCTGGAGCGGTTGAACACATTGCTCTCTGACGAACCGGATCGACCTTCGCAAGCGGAAATTGCGCGCGAGTTTGGCATGACCGAGAACGCGGTTAAACAGGCCCTCCATCGGCTGCGACAGCGTTACCGACAGCTGTTGCGTGAAGAAGTCGCGCACACGGTGGCAACGCCAGCCGAGATCGAAGACGAGCTGCGCCACCTCATCGCCGCGTTGCGCTCGTAACCTTTTGGGAATTTCCGTTCATTATTAGAGTGAGAGGAATGGCCGAATGGCCGCGCGATGAGAATCACCACCGCTAAAAGATTTTGCCGCAAATGTGGAGCAGCCATTCCACCCGACTCTCCGCAGCACTCCTGCGGCGCCTGTTTGCTGGAGACGGGTCTCGGCTCAGTCGAGCCCGAGGGTGAAATAAATGTTGATCCTGCGCCCTCACCGATGTTGATGGACTTCGGCGATTACGAATTGCTTGAGCAAATTGGCCGCGGCGGACAGGGCGTAGTATTTCGAGCCCGCCAGAAGAGTCTCAATCGCATCGTCGCGCTCAAAGTCATCGGATTAGGCCATTGGGCCACCGAAGCACACCTCAAACGTTTCCGTCTGGAGGCCGAAGCGGCAGCCAGGTTAGAGCATCCCGGTATCGTTCCAATCCACGAAGTGGGCGAGCGAGATGGGTCATGCTATTTCAGCATGAAGTTCGTCGAGGGCGGGCAACTGGACGAAGTCGTCCGGTGCACGCCGATGTCGATCCGGCAGACGGCGGAGCTCATCGTGAAAGTGGCCCGCACAGTGCATTACGCGCATGAACACGGCATTCTGCATCGTGACATCAAACCGGGAAACATTCTGCTCGATGCAAAAGGCGAACCGCACCTTACTGACTTTGGCCTGGCGCGACTAGTGGAGACTGAGAGCACCGTGACGCGCACGATGGAAGTTTTGGGCACGCCCAGTTATATGGCGCCAGAGCAAGCAGTGGGAAACAACGCGGCTGTCAGCAGCGTCACAGATGTCTATGGACTTGGCGCAGTGCTTTACCAATTGCTGACAGGTCAGCCGCCCTTTGCCGGTGGAACAACCTACGAGACTATCAAGCTACTCTTGGATACCGAGCCGCGGCAACCCCGTCTCGTTAATCCGAAGATAGATCGCGATCTCAGCACAATTTGTCTCAAATGCCTCGAGAAAGATCCGAAGCGCCGTTATTCTTCCGCTCTCGCGCTGGCCGAAGACCTCGAGCGCTGGCTAAAACATGAACCCATTCAGGGGCGTCGCACCGGAATTTTCGCGCGAGGGAAAAAATGGGTGCGGCGAAATCCAAGTATCGCCGTCATGGCAGCAATGTTGCTCGCCCTGGCAGTGCCGTTAGGAGTCATGGTTTGGAAAAGCGAATTTCCCCGGCAGCCCGTAACAACTGGAATCGCCGTTCTGCCGTTTGAAAATTTGAGCGAGCAGAAAGATAGCGCAGTCTTTGCTGATGGCGTGCAGGACGACATTCTGACCAAGCTGGCGAGGATCGCCAATCTGAAAGTCATCAGCCGGACCAGCGTAATGGGCTATCGCGGCAAGCGGAATATGCGTGAGATTGGGAATGAGCTGCGAGTATCGCATGTGCTGGAGGGCAGCGTCCGGAGAGTCGGCGCCCAGCTTCATATGAACATGCAGTTGATCGACACCCGCACCGACACTCACATCTGGGCCGAGCAATACGATCGCGATTTGAACGATCTGTTTGCGATCCAGAGCGAGATTGCGCAGAAAGTTGCTCAGCGGCTTCGCGCCAAAATCACGGCTGCTGAGAGATTGGCGATTGAGCGCAGGCCCACCGGCGATCTCGTCGCTTTCGATCTCTATTCGCGCGCCAGTCATATGTTTCCGGGGGCATCCTTTGGCGACGGGATGGCGAATTTCGGTCAGGCAATCGAACTGCTGAACCAGGCCGTGGCGCGCGATCCATCGTTTTTCCAAGCGTATTGTCAACTCGCCTGGGCTCATGACGAGCTTTACTTCTCTGGACTTGACCATACTCCTGCGCGGTTGGCGTCAGCAGAAGCAGCCATTCAGGCCGCATTTCGCCTTCGTCCAGATGATGGTGAAACGCATCTCGCGCGGGCGTGGAATCTTTATCATGGCCACCTCGATTACGACGGCGCTCTGGCTGAACTGGAAGTTGCTCGCCAAACTTTGCCGAATGATTCTGGGCTGTTCGAGACGATGGGTTTCGTCCTGAGACGTCAGGGACACTGGGAAGAATCTACACGAAGCCTCGAGCGAGCATTTGAGCTCGACCCGCGCAACGTTAACACGCTCTACCAGATCGGACTTAGTTACGGAGGCTTCCGGCGTTATGCTGAACAAAAGTCGAAGTTCGATCGCATATTGACTATCGAGCCAGACAATCTCGGGGCAAAAGCAGAGCGAGCATTCGTGGACGTGAATTGGAAAGCCGATACAGGACCATTGCACCAATTGATCGATGAAATCCGGGCAACAAATCCTGCTGCCATGCCGAAGATCGCCGATTCCAATGCGCGGCTAGTTTGCGCGCTGGCCGAACGCGACGTCGCTGCCGCCCAAGAGGCCTTGATCGCGTCTGACGAAATCCCGTTAGGTAGCGACCCTGTTCATTTCACGCGTCCTTTCGTGGAAGGCATTATCGCACGCATGACCAATGACGAGCACAAGGCGCAATTGGCTTTTACTGCTGCACGCGCGGAGCAGGAGAAAACCGTCCAGGCTCAAGCAGATTACGGCCCGGCATGGTGCGTGCTCGGTGTCATTGATGCCGCTCTCGGGCGGAAGGAGGAGGCCTTGCGCGAAGGACGACGCGCCGTTGAGCTGCTTCCCGTGGAAAAGGACCCATTCAATGGTATGCTCATGATCAAATATTTAGCGATGATTGCTGCGTGGGTTGGTGAAAAAGATCTCGCCTGCGAACAGCTTGCCACTGCCGTCCGTTCCCCCACTGGCGGTCTTGACCTCAGCTATGGCGAATTAAAACTGATGCCGTTCTGGGATCCCTTGCGCGGCGATCCATGCTTCGAAAAAATCGTCGCCTCCCTCGCGCCGAAGGAAATAGTCTCCAAGTAGCGCACCCCCCGGGGAGCTTGCTTCCTTCCACTTAGAACTTCTTGATCAGTCGGACATACCAGAACCGTCCCAGGTTATCGTAGGCGAAGCCCGGATAGCCTATGGCGCTGCCAAATTCGTACCCGAACTCCTTGGGTGGATCCGCGCCGAAGATGTCGTTCACACCCACGGTGATGGTGGAGTTGTTCAGGATGCTTTTCCAGCACGGCATGGCGTAAACAGCTGTAGGCGGCGCTTCCTTCTCTTTGCCCACCACTTCCTTGGTGTCCTTTGAGTAGCCGGCCACCGGCGCCGCTTCCACCGGAGGCGTGAAGATCAGGCTGTAGGAAAGCTGCGCATCGAAGAACCATGTGGGATGGACATAGTGCTGCTTACAAAATCCATCAAATTTCTTGGCATAGATCTCTTCCCAAAAGCCATCGAAGAAGTGAACGGTCCAGTTCAAGTCGAAGTTGTGCCACGTCCAGTCAAGTGTCGAGATTCCCTTCCATTTGTACCAAGCATCGCCGGGCCCGAACCCGAAAAGGCTGCCGTCCCACCAATCAGCGTTGGTTCGCCCGGCCACTTCTCTTGCTTTCGCTCCGGCGAATTGGAGGATGAAAGAATCCAGATACGTCGCCCGGGTTAGAGAAGTAAATGTTCCAAAACGCGTCTCCAGTTGGTACTGAATGCCAAGGTCAACGCCGCGCGCGTTCTGACGGCCACCATTGATAAAAGGGATCACCACCTCCGATACGAATGTTCCGGACGGGTCGAGTATAACCGCTTCTCCAGGCTGGAGTCTGCCGGCTAAAAAGCGTTCAATCACGCTCTGAGGAGAAGCCACCATGACAACGCCCGTCCGCTCGATATCCCACAGGTCAACCGTCAACGTCAGACTGCCCCAGGGAATCCACTTCGGCGTATAAACGATACCCCCACTCCAATTACGGGAACGTTCTGGCCCCAGGTGCGGGTTGGGGTTGTTCCGTGTCGCTGTTTCCGGCTCGCGGTCGCCCATGAAGGACGTTGGCGCGAAACCGAAAATTACAGGGCCATATAGCTCGGTGAGCGAGGGCTCAACGAAGCCTTCACCCCAGGTGCTGCGAAGCGTAAGCTGTTCGTCAAACGGCTGCCAGCGTACCCCCACTTTGGGCACTAACGAATTTGTGTCGTTATTCTGGAAAGCCTCAAACCGCGCCCCGGCCGAGAACTTCAGTGAGTAAAGCCCTGGCACGCGCATGGCGGGACTAGTGATCGGGATGAGCGTTTCTGCATAGAACGCATATTCTTTGCGTCCCACCTTAACAGGGAACAATTGTGCGAAACCGGCTTCGTCTTTAAGACGGTGTTCGTCATCGGGATTTTCAGTCAGGGTTTCCCGACTAAACACGCCGCCGAAGGCGAGTCCCACGCCGCCTGCCGGCAAATCAAACAGGTCGGTGGTGTAAATATTTAGGTCCAGCGTCGCTAGTTTGGATGTATTGAGGTCCCTCGCATGTAGCGTCGCGAAGTCGATTAATGGCAGGTTGGTTGCGATCGGCACGCGGTAGTCATTGAACGGATTGTACGGGGTCGTCTGTCCGATATAATCAGGCAAGGCGGGGTTAAAGAGGGAGTCGTTCGCGTTCAGAATGCGCTCGAATCGCGAGACCGAGACATCTTGAATTCGAGAAATATTAAGGATTTGGCTATAACGGAATGCTCCGTCGTAGCCCCAGCTTCCGTTAAACAGCTTGTCACCCTTTACACCAACCGTGAAAAGCTCAGCGATATTCTCGTTATCAAACAAGCGGTTCCCGAAATCGAAAATACGCGCACGAGAACCGCCTGAGATGATCTGCTCAAATGGATTGAACGGATTGAACGCGTCGGCAGGCATGCCAGTCTCCGCAATGGTCGGCGTGTTGGGAGGCGCGACTCCGTTTGGCAGAGGGGAATGGGGCGGAATGTAGAGTGTGCCCTGGCCCGGGATCTCGAAAGGGCCCGTGGCGCTTGGGGCGAGTTCGTCACGCGTCTTTACGTCTGCATAATAAAAGTCGCCATAAATCCGCAGCTGATCGTCGCAGATCTTGTGCTCGAACGCCGCATACCCTCCCCAGCGTTCCTGGGTGGGAAATGAGCCCGAGAACGCGTTGAAGTTGAAGCCAGGGAGCAGACCGAATCCCCTGACACGCCTTGTATCGTAGATGTAATTGCTCGCGGGGGCCAATCCGTTAGTAAGGTTCGGCGGAGTCGCAAATTCAAAACCCCCCGGATTTAAATTCTCTCCGCCAGCGGCGGCCGCCACATCGCTGCTCAACTGGAGATTGTACGGGCTCGAGTCTGAACTCAGAAATGGCGGACGATTGGAGTTGCCCCGGTCACGATTGAACATCGAGTTATGGTGATAGAAAAAGATGTCGCCAGTGATACTTGTTTTGTCGTCGCCCGTGCCGAAGAGAATGTCGCCGCTGTAAAGGGCGGCGTCTTTATCCAGTGTGTTGCCGTAATAAAGCGTCAACTGCGCGCCACGATAGTCTTTGTAGAGCCTGATGTTGACCACGCCGGCAACCGCATCCGCTCCGTAGCTCGTAGAAGCGGCATCTTTCAGAATTTCAATGCTCTGAACAGCCGCAATGGGAATGGTATTTAAGTCGAAGAAAGCGGCGCCGGAGACGGCGCTCCCGGGATATGGAGCAACACGGCGGCCATCGAGCAAAACCAGTGTGGCACCAGGGTCGAAACCACGCAGCGAGACCGAAGCTGCCCCCTGCGGGCCGCCGGTGCCGCTCGCGTTATTCTGAACCGGAATGCTGTTCGCACCCATGACCGGCTGACTCTTGAGAAGCTCTTCCACCGTGGTGCTTTGACCCGATTTGTTGATCAAATCGCGATTGAGACTGACCACCGGGTTCGGGCCGATTTCTTCCGCCGTCGGAATGTTCGAACCGGTTACAATCACGCGCTGGACTTCCGCAGTCACAATCACGGGCTCGGCTTCCGCCGTGCCGGGCGCCGGCGGTGGCAAAGGGTTCTGAGCAAATGATTCCGATACAAAAATTAGTCCGGCAGCTGCCGGACCAATGCTCGCCGCAAGAGCAACGCGACGCAATACCAATACTGGCTTAATCATCGCGTTCATTTCAGACCCAATCAGAGTCCGAGCAATCGCCATTAGACGCCCTAAAAATTGCAACTTTAATCGCCGTGCAAAACGCCACGGACCTTCGGTGTTCGATGCCTGGTCGCGCCCTTCCCGCTTTAAACGCTTCAACCGTTCAACGTTTTAACGATTCCCCAACTTTCCGCGTAACCTCGCGCCGGTTTCTGTTCTGTACCTCAGTGAACGGCCGGAAATGACTTCTCAATAACGAGGAATCAAAGAAGGCCAAAACCTGAAAGAAAATTAGCTTATGAAAATGACATTAAAAAATAGAACGACGCTGGTCGCATTGCTCTTTGCTCTAGCTTTGTCACTAGTCCCAAAGCTTAATGCGAGCGGGCCCTTTGCTACTAACTATAGCAATGCAAGCCTCACTGGCGTTTATGGGTACAGCACTGGAGGCGAGCTCTTAGGACCTAGCAACCCGTCTAACAACACGACAAACACTCCGGTCAATGCCGTCGGCGTTATGTGGTTTGACGGGCTTGGCACGTTTAAGTTTCACGATACCGCGAACGTAGGCGGCATCATCATTCATCGTGGCGCGGCCGATAACCCTATCGTCGGAACCTACATAGTGAACCCGGATGGCACGGGCACGATGCAGTGGTTCAGCAACGGCGGTAACCACGCGTCGGCCTTCGCCATCGTTGACGGCGGCAGGGAATTGCGGTTCGAAAACGCCGACTCGACTGCTGCGAGCCGCGGCGTCGCAAAGAGACAATAACGAAGCTGCTCAGGGGCCTTATCATGCACGCTTGACACGTCCCGACATAGGAGGGTCAAGCGTGCCGTAGGGGTTAGCTTCGAATGACGCTTACGTTGCCGCGAAGCTAGCGGTTCACCGACCCGATCTGGGACCCTTTGCGCGCCGATCCCGATTTCCAAAAACTCTGTAAGGAAAAGCAGCCGTGAACCCGCGCAGTTTCTTTGCTAAACTCACGGAAATAAACTTAACTACGGATTGCGCGGATAACACGGATTAAGACATGATTTACAAGGGCTAGGGCGCGATCTCGACATGCGTTAAATAGAATTTTTTTAACAGAAGGCAGCGAAGGTAACAAGGCTTCAGCTCCGGCAGAACAGAATCTTTGTTTCTTCTAGGTCCGCTAACCACGAATCAACACTAACCGGAGTTCTAGCATTCGTGCACATTAGTGTCCGCCCTGTCACGCCGTAGCCTCGCGCGAAGGCGGATTGGTGGTTGAGATTCCTTTCACTCCCTTCGTTTCCTCCTGTGGTGGCAGGCGTGTCGCCTGCAAGTTCCCGGGGTTTTCTGGCTCTGCCCTATCCGTGACATCGGCGCCTGCTACACCGTAGCCTTGGCGAAGGCGGGTAATCCGCGGTCTTCATTAAATCCAAACTTTCCGCGTAACGTCGCGCTGGTTTCCGTTCTGTACACCAGTGAACGGCCAGAAATGACTTCTCAATAACGAGGAGTCAAGGAAGGCCAAAACAACAAAAGGAAAATAATACTTATGAAAACAAAATTAGTTAAGGGCATAATGGCTCCCTTAGTGGCCGTCTTTGCGTTAGTCACCATGGTCGCCCCAACGGCGTCCGGGCAGGGCACAATAGGCGGAAGCCTTCAAGGGACCTGGGAGATGCGGATAACTCTGACCGATTGCGCAGGTCACGTGATAAGGAGCTTCCCGTCACTGGTAGAATTCACGGCGGGAGGCACGGTAGTGGAGTCGAACGCGGGGACACCGCAGGCTCTGAAGACGCCTGGAGAAGGTGTTTGGAGCCTGGTCAGTGATCATACCTATGCGTTTCGCTTCAAATTCTTCACGTTTGATACTCAGAACATCTTCACGGGCTGGACGATCATTGCGGGGACAACAACCGTGAATCCGACCGGAGACACCAATGCGGGGTCCGCAACCGTCAAGGTCTATAACACAAGCGGCGTCTTACTTGTAAGTCTATGTGCTTCGACTGCTGGCACGAGATTCAAGCTCTGACGGATCATGGGATTTGGTGCGTTCCATCCGCGCCAAACCCGTTTACTCGCGAGCAACCGCAGTGAAACGACGCAGACGCGCTGCGCCGACCCCCGAAAGCTTTCGGTGCAGCGCGGATTCCCTTGCAATGAATTCCGGCTATAGGTCGCTGCTTTGCAGTAGGACCACACCAGCACGTTTCATTTCATCGAGCGCATGATTGACGTCGCCTGGCTCGAGATCAATTCCCCGGCAGCCATCCAGGATGACGTGCGTGTTCAGGCCGAGCTGGAGCGCATCCAGTGTGCTGTATTTCACGCAGTAATCCAATGCGAGGCCCATCAGGTAAATGTCGTTGATGCCGCGTTTCTTTAAATAATCAGCGAGACCGGTTTCGCGACGATGGGCGTTATCAAAGAACGTGCTGTAGCTATCGATGCGCGGATCGATTCCCTTGTGGAAGACGTGCACCACTCGGCTCATGTCGAAAGAAGGGGCGAACTCTGCACCGTGCGTGTTTTGAACGCAATGCACCGGCCAAAGGACTTGTTCGATTCCGTCGAGGATGATGCGATCACCTGGCTTCTTCCCCTTGTGATTTGCCGCGAAGCTGCCGTGGTTGGGCGGATGCCAGTCCTGCGTGGCAAGAACAAGCTCGAAACGCTGCTGCAATTCATTCGCTAGCGGGATGACTTCATCGCCATGCGGCACCGGCAGTGTGCCGCCGGGCAAAAAATCATTTTGAAGATCGACAATGATTAACGCCTTCATTTTGGTTGCGCGGGTCGTTCTTTGGCACGCGCGATTAAGGTGGACCTTAGCTCATGCAATGACTTTTCGAGACCAACTATGTAAGGACGTGGTCTATGCAGTTTTAAGATTTCGGACGGCGCATTGCTGAGTTGCTGCCGTGTGCACTTGCGCGACTCCCTGAGCTCGGGCACTTGATAGACCAAGTCACCTTTGCGGAAAACTGGCACGAGCAAATCCGAATAATCTGTTCCCACAGGAATCTCGGTCGCCGCCTTTGTTTGAAGATCGACAATTACACACGGTTCGCTCACCGCCTGATCGATTTCGTAAATCGCATCGGCAATGAATCTGCCGTCGGGCTGATGAAAGCGTCGCATCTGCAACAGGCCTGGAAAGGACGTCTTTGCCGGGTCATCGGATAGTTTGATGCGATAACGCCACTTCTCACCCGGCTTCCGGACTGCCGCCAATTTGTAAATGCCGCCAAGTGCCGAGTCCGGCTGGCCCGTCGTGAGCTTCGTTCCCACGCCCCAGATGTCGATTTTCGCTCCACGCTTTTTCATCTCTGTAATAGCGAATTCATCCAGATCGCCCGAACAGACAATTTTCGCTTTCGGAAATCCGGCTTCATCTAGCATTCGCCGCGCTTCAATGCTCAAAGCCACGCAGTCGCCGGAGTCGAGGCGCACCCCGATGATTTCGTGTCCGTTCTTGCGCAACTGCCGCGCCACGTTGATCGCGTGGCGCACGCCATCGAGAGAATTATAAGTGTCAACCAGAAACACGCAGTTGTTCGGCATGGCTTTGGCGTAAGTCTCAAACGCCTCATTCTCAGTCTCGAAAAACATGATCCAACTGTGCGCCTGCGTGCCGCTCACCGGAATTCCGAACCGTTGGCCCGCCTGCAGGTTCGACGTCCCCGCACAACCGCCAATGTAAGCCGCGCGCGCCGCGCTCAAGCCGCCATCCATTCCCTGCGCCCGACGCAAACCAAATTCAATTACGGCATCGTTCTCAGCGGCGAGGCAGACACGCGCCGCTTTCGTCGCTATCAAGCTTTGAAAATTCAGAATGGTAAGCAAAGCTGTTTCGAAGAGCTGACATTCGATCACCGGGCCGCAAAGCCGGATCAACGGCTCGTTGGGGAAGACCAGTGTTCCCTCCGGCACTGCATCGATGTCGCAGGTTAATCGCAAACTGCGCAGGTAACCGAGAAAACCGGGATCGAACAGCGGCTTGCCATCGTTCCCGTGTTGCGAAGCGAGGTAATCGATTTCTGTTTCGTCAAAATGAAAGCCGCGCAGGAACTCGATTGCCGCAGCTAGGCCGCACGCGAGCGTAAACTCACCGCCGAATGGGTTCTCCCGAAAAGTGACGTGGAACGCCGCCTCGTAATCACGCACACCGGCTTTCCAATAGCCGCACGCCATCGTCACCTCATAGAGATCGGTCGTGAGAGCGGAGAAATTCTGCTGTGGCGGTCTCATTTATCCAATCTGCAATCTAAGCACCCCATGCGAGTTCGCGAGCGATTGGGTAGCGCGCGCGTCTCGCGTTCTGGCGAGCGCGTCCTCGCGATCGCGGACTTTCCTTGCAAGCTCGAAGCATCTTCTGCCAGCGAGACTTAAAGGAAGCCTGTTTCGGCGCGACGCCGAAACCAACACGCGAGACGCGTGTGCTACCCCGGAGACGACCGCTGCGACTGTGCGCAACGTTTCCCAGATGAATACCGATGAAGCGAAGATCAAAACAGCCTGAGCGCAGTTTTCCGTTCCTGCGAGTCAACGAACGCGATGGCAAACCGCGAACCCGCGGCTTAACAGAAATCCGCGGGCCGTACTACTCGGTCGTTGGCCGGCGTTACCTCGAAGATTTGCTCGAAACCATGGGCGCTTACGTGGATTCACTAAAATTCGCCGGCGGCTCGTTTACACTCATGCCGGAGAAAGCGGTGCGCGAGATTGTCGATCTTTGCCACAAACATGACGTGCTCGTTTCCACCGGCGGCTTTATCGAGCGCGTGCTCGCGCAAGGCGGCGAAGCGGTTCGCAAATATGTCGCGGAGTGCAAGAAGCTTGGCTTCGATATCGTTGAAATCTCAGCCGGTTTTGTTTCAATCCCGACGGATGACTGGCTGCGGCTGATTGAATTAGTGCGCAAATCCGGATTAAAAGCGAAACCGGAAGTGGGAATTCAATTTGGCGCCGGTGGCGCGACGGCAGCAGCAGAATTAAAAGCTGAAGGGACACGCGACCCGAGCTGGGCGAGTGCGCAAGCAAAACGATTTCTCGATGCCGGCGCGGAGATCATCATGATTGAGAGTGAAGGCATCACTGAGAATGTCGATCCGTGGCGCACGGATGTTCCCGCAAAATTCATCGATGAGATCGGCATGGAGAAACTCATGTTTGAAGCTGCCGATCCAGACGTGTTCGCGTGGTACATCAAAAACTATGGCGCAGACGTGAACCTCTTTGTCGATCACAGCCAGATCGTGCAATTGGAGTGTTTGCGCGCCGGCATTTGGGGGACAAAAAGTCTCTGGGGACGCGTGGTGACCTATAAAGACAATGAGAATAAAGAACGCGTGTCATCTTGAACGAAGCGAAGGACCTGCCGCCAGATAGCGCGTCACCCAAGCTATCCAGTGTGACGACCTCTTCGATAGCGAGCTTCGCTCCGCTCAGAGTGACGGTCAGTGCGGCCCGGCGCTGCCGGCGGCATGGAGCAAAAACCAATCGCTCGCAAGTTTGGCGACTTGCTCGAGCGCGCCTGGTTCTTCAAAGAGATGCGTCGCCCCGGGAACGATCTCCAGTTTCACTTCGCAGCGCATCCGGTCGCGGGCCTGTTCGTTTAACTCGATCACGACGTCGTCGTTGCCGCCGACGATGAGCAAAGTGGGCGCTTGCACCTTTGGCAACGCTTCGCCTGCCAAATCGGGACGACCACCGCGGGAAACCACCGCGCCGACATCTTGCGGCAACTCTGCCGCGGCAACCAACGCTGCGGCACCGCCGGTGCTCGATCCGAAATAGCCAGCAAGCAAATCGCGTGTTTGCTCTTGCTGCTTCGCCCACTTCGTCGCGTGCACAAGTCGCTCGGCCAGCAAGGCGATGTTGAATCGATGCTCGCGTGTCCGCATGTCGATTGCTTCCTCCTGCTGCGTAAGTAAATCAAAAAGCAACGTCGCGAGCCCGGCATTATTCAGAGTTCGCGCGACGAATTGATTCCGCGGGCTGTGCCTGCTGCTGCCGCTGCCGTGCGCGAAAAGCACAAGTGTGGTCGCGTTCTCTAGAATGTTCAAATTCCCGAAGAGCACTTCCCGCCCGGCCTCAATTCGCACGTCGTTCATTTCTTACTCCTACTCTTGCTCCTGCTCGCCTGAAACTGCTCGTTGCTGCGCGCCGCGCGCGAGCAATTCGCGCACGTCTTCGTCGCTGGTCTGCGAGAAATCTTCATAATATTGGCCGACGGCCTGAAAGAATTCAGGCATGCTTAGGCAGATTGTTTCGTCGGCTTGCTCTTCGAGCTCGTGGCAGGTGTCTGGCGGACCTACCGGGACGGCTACGACAATTTTTGCAGCGCCGCTCTGTCGCAGCGCCTTTACCGCGGCGCGCATGGTCGCGCCAGTGGCCAATCCATCATCCACAAGAATGACAATACGATCGCGGAGTTCCGGCGCAGGGCGACCGTCGCGATATTCTTGCTCGCGGCGTTCCAGTTCCGCCGTTTCTCTCGCCGTGATCGACTCGATCGTCTCCTCCGCATTAGGCAAGGCGCGTACCACATCTTCGTTCAGAACACGAACACCACCTGAGGCAATTGCGCCGGCGGCGAGCTCTTCAAAACCGGGCACGCCCAGCTTGCGCACAATGAAAACATCCAACGGCGCGCCAAGCCGCTGCGCAACTTCGAATGCTACTGGCACGCCGCCCCGTGGTAGCCCAAGCACAATCACGTCATCGCGGCCCGCATACTTGACGAGCCTCCCCGCAAGCAGCCGGCCCGCTTCCGTTCGATTTGGAAAAGCGCGTTCCATGCGGCGACCCGCGCCGCTTCAACATGTTGCCGCAGCGAACGCGGGAAATAACGACTGCATGTCGTGGAGGAAACTATGCATCACTTTTTTCATTTCACCACTGCCGACGTGACTAGGCGCCACAGCTAGTGTGGTTTGAATGCTCTCCACTGGATCCAACGATGCGGTCAGCCACGATTTTCATCTGCACGGCTTCGAGAAATTCCTCGCGCGACATTTTAATTCAGACAGAAAATCTTGGCGGAAGGGGTGGGATTCGAACCCACGGTTCTACAAGGCGCAACTGATTGCCCGCGGCAGGGCTATTCTTGCCGGGCTTGGCATCGACAATAGATTCTCCGGCGGGCGCATTCGATCGCGTTGCCCGCGTCATCGTAAACGCGAATCACAACATCATTTGAACGGCTAAAAAACTTGGCGTAGCCGATTGCGTTCGTGAGTGCGTCAGGCTCACCGTACCACAGCGAACCGAACGGCAGCGCATTGGAGATTAGATCAACGCCGCGCTTATCACTGCGGGGTCGGACTTCGTAAGCATGCTTTGAAAAATATAGACAAATAGGCTCTGATTTGGATAACTAGCGGCCTATGCGAACCCCTATTCTGCTATCCGCCGCTTGCGCGTTCATTCTGACAGGATGCGGCACGATCGGACAAGAAAAACCAAAAACTACGACAGTCGGAGCTGCGATAACCGCAGCAAAAAACGGAATCGAACAGTATCTGCAGAGTGCGGCAGCGAAGAAAGCTCATGCCTCGCTCAAAACGGCAGACTTCACGTTCAAAGTTACTTATACCGCCGGCGGAGGAATGGATGCAAATATTCTGTGTTTCAAAGCCGGTTTTTCGGGAACTGGACAAGAGGTTCATTCGGTTACGCATCACTATGGCAAGCCTTCTCAACTTTTCGCCCTCAGTGCCCTCAGTATTGGTCCTACCAAAAGCGGCGAGCTAGCAAATCAGATTCAGCGGGATGTGGCAGAACAAGTAGAGAGAAACGTTGGCGGCCAGCCTCATAGTGAGATAACAGTCGAGGAATCTTTTGGAGTTGAACTGAAGGTCAGTGGCGCTGCCCAAATTCCTGTCACGACGATTACACTCGGCCCTAACGTCACTTTTGCTCGTAACGATGTGCAAGAGGTAAAGCTTGTCTTCTCAGTCGCGCCGTAGTCATCGAAGAAATGCCGCTTTGAACACCAGAGGAAACGAACTGGTAGTCCGTTCTGTCTGATGCCCGTTTCATAGGTTAGTTTGCAACCCTAGATTCCAACGGGCGAACGATCTTCGTTTCTGACGCGCGTCGCGGGGACGGAAAGCGTTTCGTTGTGCACGCGGATGAAAAACTAGCGGCGATTCGAGTCGCTGCGAATTGTCTTGACTAGCTGGCTAGATTTTTTCAACACTCAGCGCTGCGGGGAAAAAGAAAGGAAAGGAAGAACCATGAATCCATCGATTCAATCCAAAACCACGATTCTCCCGCTTCTCATCCTGGTCGTGCTCACCTGTTTTGCGCCTTCACCCAGAGTGTATGCGTTGCCAGTTGGGACGTCAGCTCTTGAAGGCGTTGTGAAGGACCCGACCGGACGCCCGATCAAAGGCGCCGACGTCCGGATTGAAGCGAAAAATTTTTCTAAGATTGCTAAGACCGATGCCAGCGGTCACTACATCTCCAGTGGCTTGGCGGTTGGCACTTATAAAGTCACTCTCGTTGTCAATGGATCAGTCAAAGCGTCAATCCCAAATGCCAAGACGCAGTTGGGCAAATCCACTCAACTCAACTTCGATCTAGCCGCACAGGTGGCGTCGGCTACGAAACACATACACTCGGTTTGGTGTCCCAACGAGACGGGAACGCTTATCGGCGGCACGGGTCGATGGATCGATGTTGATGATAACGGCAATATCGTCAGCAACACCGGAGTTAAAAGCACCACCGGATTTAGCAGTCTTGAGAAAGTCAGTTTACAATGGGAGGCGGCACCAAGATACAATGGGAGCACGCACCAAAAACCTGCCAAACTTGGCGGTCAGTGACTTGGCGAAAGAATCGTCGCGCCCCGAGGAAGTAGCAAAATCGGTAGTGACGATTGACTCAATCGCATTGACTGAGCTATAGCCGTGGCGCTGTGTCGACGCGTTTTCACTGACCAAAGTTGGTCCCACCGCCTTTCGCTGGTAGGCCGAGCCGCACGTTTTCATGCGTTACAGGCGTTGACACGACAACCATCTCTACTGAGAATCGTGAACTTCCACTAGCCAAAATCTATGAAAACTTTGAAATCGCCCGCGTGCTCGTGCGTCTCGATCACGTTGCCAGCTTCATCTTCGGCGCGAGCCGCCGCTAGAACGTCGGCGAGCCCCTGTGCCCAATAGTCGGAGGAGGGGCGCAACGATCGGAAAGAGGATGGACTCAACGGCACGTCTGATTCGTGCCCACGGCCCATACGGACCCCAAAGTTCGGGCGGGAACACCCGATGCCAGATAGCGTCGTTCAACCGGTGTCTCCACCAGCACAACCAGTAGGACAGGGAAAACCTTGGGACAGCGCCCAAGCAAAATCTAACGAGACCAGCATCGACATCGAGAATGATCTGCTGCATCTCAGCCCATGTCGGGAAGAATGTCTTCACCGTGTTGAACTCAAGAGTGTAGGCACGGACCTTCCTCTTGGTCGGATCAGTGAAAAAGCGGCTATAGGTCCAGTCGTCGCTCGCACCAGAAGTGGGGTAGGGACTTCCCCAGCTCGGAAGGAAAAAGGCTTGGGCGACCGCATACGTCTCGCCGCGAACGCCCGCAATGGCCGCTTTCATGGCGTTCGCCGCTGCCGCTACGTTCGCGAGATCACAGGCGCCGATGTACTCTCCATAGGCATCCGCCGGGAGGCCTCGTTGGCCGTTCCAAGCGGCGTTGGTGAAGTTGATGCTCAGTGAACCCGACTGGTTCGTGTCGTCTCCCCACGAATGCAGGATGTCTCCGCCAAACGAGTGGATGTCCATAAACCAACTGATCTGGGGAAACTGGTCGAACAAATAGCGCACGTTTTTCGTCTCTGCTTCGGAGAAGGCCGCAATGCCGTGGAAAATGTCGCTGGACGGATCGGACGATGCGAGCGTGCCAAACGCCTGGGCACCCGGAGCGAAGGCAGCGTTGAAGTCCCATAGGAAATCATAGTTGCGATTTGGGTCAACGCCGATCTTGCTCGCTTGGCCACCGCTGCTGGCCGGGTTCCGGTTCTTTCGCCACATCGGATACGTGTTCTGGCTGTAGTTGCGGCCGTCGGGGTTGACGTCGGGAAAAACAATCACGTCGAGTCGCTCGATGATCGACTTGATCTCAGCGGCACTGTACGCCGTCCCGCCGTAGATAAGGGCCGTACCTAGACTATATGCCTCAAGCAGATCCGCCGCGAAATTGATGCAAATGTCAGGACCGCCCCACTCACGGGCATGTGCGCCGCTGATGATGAGCACGGCCGAACGCCGGCACGGCCCGGTTCCGATCCGGAGGGCGTGACTTTGGCGGCCCTCGACAGTAAAGTACGGGAGGGTGATGAGTTGGGTGACGCTGGGATAACTTGAGGCGAGGCCGATCAACGCTGACTCGATCTCGACAACATTCAAGAAGCTCATGACGTCGACCGTCGCTCGCTGGCTCGACCGCGTTTTTCGCCGAATCCGCGAGGCTTAACCCGCCCGCCCATAAACCGGTCGCCCTCACCTATTTCTTTCTGGCGCTGCCGTCCGATCTCCGAGACGTTCTCCCCAAGCTCCACGCGGTAACCTGCGGCCCGAAGTTCGCGGATGCGTTCTTCGGTGGCGAACACTAGCATTGTGCCACTTCCATCGGGGTTCACCTCGACGTGCGGTCCGCGGCAGCCGACATCTAGCTCGAACTCTTGTCTGAGTTTGGCGAAAGTCTCGGGGCTGCCGTTGATTCGCGCTGCGTACAGGTCAGGAGGGACCGCCTCGCTTCGTTGCGACTGATTTGCGTCGTCAGATCTATTCTGATCGTTCATAGCAGATCTTTCTTAGCGACGTCGAGTCTGGGAAAAATTACACCAGTTTGTCAAGACAATTCGCTGTAATCGCGGATCGCCGCTTCGAGTTTCCACAAAGGCCTTCAACTTTTCATCAGCACGCACAAGGAAGCGCTTTCCGTCGCCGCGATGCGCGTCGGCAACGAAGATTGTTCGCTCGCGAGAATCCACGGCTGCAAGGGAATCGCTTCCGCTCTCTTGCGGCGAGTCGAGGAAGAGGTGGCGGCACGAATCTCACACCACTGCTTCTTCGCCGGTACTTCACAGACCACAATCCCCGCCTTTGTCTCCGGTCGCTTCTGCAAGCGCGATGTGTAGGTCGCCGTCCGTTTCGACTTTCACCGCGACCACTCGGCCAGTGAGTGCGAACCAATTATTCTCGATTCTGGTACGCTCCGAGCTTTGAGTCAGATGCCACGTCCGGTGCTAGCCAATTGAAACCATCTGAGGGCGTGACGGCGTGTATTGCACTGGCATCCGCAGGCTGAGTAGATGGTCCCTCCTTTACTGCCAATCGAGCCTTGCCGTGATCGCCACTACATTTGCAAGGTGATTCAAAGGTGACGGGCGGCGCTGCTGCTACTGTTGCACGTTGGCGGACGGTGGCGGTCTTCAGCGCATCTGTTATGTAAATTCGTTATGCGTTTGACTGTCGTCGGCCTCTCCACGAGGGAAACGGAAGGGGTGGGATTCGAACCCACGGTGGGTTTCCCCACGCTCGATTTCGAGTCGAGTGCCTTAAACCGGACTCAGCCACCCTTCCCAGTGGCCGACACTCTCGATCTTATTTTGCGATGCGCAATTCTCAGGTGCGGCTCTGAGGTCCATTTGGCCACAGAAGTTCGACTGACGGCTAGCCAGGCGAGATCGATACCCCCCCAGCTTAGGGCTGCAAAGTCGCCAAAAAATGTTACAATTTTAAGCTTGCAATCGATCTGCTGAGGGCTGCATATTGTGTGTCTGCTGGAGAGCCACGCTATAACTTGTTGTTGACGATAGTTCACAGGTTGTTAGCGCCGCTGTTCACGAGTATTCCCATCTAATTGACAACTCAACCGGAGTCACCACCATGATTCAACTTAAATCCGGAATTCCGCCTGCCTCGCTCGAACGATCGCCTAAACCAACTGAGCGCCGCAAGATCGAGCCCGAAAAAACCAAAAATGCCGGCCTGCGTTTTGAGCGCGTGTTCAGCGACGGTGCCGTTGCGCCGTTCGATCAAATCGAATGGGAACGCCGCACAGCGGAAATCAATGACGACAGCGGCAAGGTTATCTTCAAGCAGGAGGACATCGAAGTGCCGAAGAGTTGGAGCGCGCTCGCGACCAAAATCGCAGTCTCGAAATATTTCTACGGCGACATCGCCAACGGCACCGATCCTTACAAAGGCGGAAGAGAAACTTCGGTGCGACAACTGATTCATCGGGTCACGCGGACGATCACCGATTGGGGAATAGCAGATGGTTACTTCGCGGATGCGGAAGCTGCGGAAATTTTTTACGATGAACTGACCTGGCTTTGCCTGAACCAGCACGGCGCGTTTAACTCGCCAGTCTGGTTCAACGTTGGTTTGTATCATCAATACGGCGTGGGCAAGGGTGCGGGTGCCGGCAATTATTTTTACAATCGCGAGACTGGCAAAGCGGAGCGAGCGCCCTCGCAATACGAATATCCGCAGGGCAGCGCCTGCTTCATCCAGAGAGTGGACGACACGATGGAAGACATCATGCGGCTGGCCATGAGCGAGGCGATGCTCTTCAAGTACGGCAGCGGCACCGGCACCGATCTTTCGTCGCTAAGATCGACAAGAGAAAAATTGAGCGGCGGCGGCAAACCGAGCGGGCCGCTCTCGTTTCTGAAAGTGTATGATCAAGTTGCGAACGTGGTGAAGAGCGGCGGGAAAACACGCCGCGCCGCGAAGATGAACACGCTCAAAGATTGGCATCCAGACATCGAAGAGTTCATCGACGCGAAACAAAAGGAAGAAAAGAAAGCATGGGCACTGATCGAGCAGGGCTATGACGGCAGCTACAACGGCGACGCGTACGGCTCGGTCATGTATCAAAACGAAAACGTGAGCGTGCGGGTAAGCGACGAGTTCATGGAAGCAGCGTTGGAAGGCCGCGAATGGTGGACACGCCGAGTGACCGACAGCCAGCCGTGCGAGAAAAAGGAGGCGCGTTCGTTACTGCGAAAAATCGCCGAGGGCACTTGGGTCTGTGGCGATCCCGGAATGCAATTCGATACGACGATCCACAAATGGCACACCTGTAAAGGCACAGGCCGGCAGAATTCTACCAACCCATGTAGTGAGTACCTCTTCCTCGACAACACGGCCTGCAATCTCGCGTCGCTTAATTTGATGAAGTTCAAGACCGCCGACGGCGATTTTGATGTCGAGCGATTCAAAGCGGCGGTGCGCATTTTCATCACTGCGCAGGAGATCATTGTCGATAACGCGAGCTATCCGATCAAGGAAATCGCGGAGAACTCGCATATCTTCCGCACGCTCGGGCTCGGTTACGCGAATGTCGGCTCGCTTATCATGAGTTACGGTTACGGTTACGACAGCGTGGAAGGCCGGGCGCTCTGTGGTGCGGTCACCGCCATCATGACCGGCGAAGCTTACGAACAAAGCGCACGCATGGCGCGAGCGCTAGGGCCCTTCCCCGGCTATCAGGACTCGCGTGCCAGCGGCGTGCCGAAGCCGGTCGAAAAGGACAACGTCGCGTCAATGTTGGAAGTGATCGAGCTGCATCGCTGCGCGGTCCGCGAGATATCGGATGCGAAAGAGTTCGCGCATTTGAAAGAGGAAGCCGCCAAAGTTTGGGACAGCGCGGCCGAACTCGGAAAGCGTTACGGTTATCGCAATGCGCAGGTCACGGTGCTCGCGCCGACGGGCACGATCAGTTTCCTGATGGATTGCGACACGACCGGCATCGAACCGGATATCGCGCTGGTAAAATATAAGCTGCTCGCAGGTGGCGGCATGTTGAAAATTGTCAATCAGACAGTTAAGCCCGCGCTGGAGAAACTCGGTTACAATGCCGAGGAGATCGAGCGCATTATCGCACACATCGATGCATTCGATACGATCGAGGACGTCACCGACACCGATGGATCCAAAATCTCGTCAGGGCTAAAGCCCGAGCACTTGTCGATCTTCGATTGCGCGTTCAAGCCGTTCAGAGGTGAACGCAGTCTCAGTTACATGGCGCATCTCCGGATGATGGCAGCTGCGCAACCGTTCCTTAGCGGTGCGATCTCGAAAACGGTCAATATGCCTGAGGCAGCCACAGTGGACGACATCATGAACACTTACGTGGAAGGGTGGCAACTCGGATTGAAATCGATCGCGATTTATCGCGACGGCTCGAAGCGCTCCGCGCCTTTGAACACTCGCAAGACAAAAGACATGGGCACGGTAGCCGACATCGGCCCCGAGGTAGACGCACTGCAAAAGCGCATTCTCCAACTCGAACAAGAATTGGCAACGCTGCGCAGCCAGCTCGACCAACCGGTTCGGCATCGCATGCCGGACACGCGCACGTCGTTGACCCATCGGTTCGAAATCGCCGGTCACGAGGGGTACATCACAGTCGGTTTGTACGAAGATGGTCAACCGGGTGAACTTTTCATCACCATGTCGAAGGAAGGCAGCACCATCGGCGGGTTGATGGATACCGTGGGCACGCTCACCTCGATTGCCCTGCAGTACGGCGTGCCACTCGAGAGTCTGGTGAAGAAATTCGCGTATCAACGATTCGAGCCGAGCGGGTTCACAAAAAATCCGGATATCCGCCATGCCACCAGTATCACTGATTACGTTTTCCGCTGGCTCGCTTGCCAATTCATCAAAGGCTACAAGGAAGCAACGGCGCCAAACCGAGCGCAGCCGGACTTACCTCTCAAGGAAATTGTCGAGCTCGAGAAGAAGTCTGTGAACCGGCCGGTCACGGATTTGGCGCGCACCGGCGAGAAAGAAGTGATCGACGTGATTACGAACAAGTCGGGCAATGATCCCGCCACCTCCGGACAGACCGGAAACGGCAGCGGCAATTCGGACCGCGTCATGGTCGCGCTTGGCAGCATCTTCATGGGCATCACCTGTTCGGTATGCGGCAGCGACAAAGTCATCCGCGCCGGCGCATGCGGCGTTTGCATCGAATGCGGGACTAGCCAGGGCTGTAGCTGAGGCCTGCCCACGAATCACGCTAATCTACGCGAAAGTAGTAGCCGGAGTCGGTGACTCCGGCTCGTCTCTACTCAGTTCCGTCTCGCAATCTCGAGACTCTGTTCAATATTTTTGAATGACACGCCCGGCGAGCCCGATTTTAATTCCGAGTATGACTGACAGAAACCAAACGCCGTCTCTGGCGTTACGCTGCCCAATCTGCGGAAATGCAGAGCTGTTCTATCAGGTGCAGGAGCACGCCGAGAACCTCGTGGACGGAAATCTGAATCACCTGCATCTACTTTTCGCTGACACGGCGTTCTACGAATGCTATGAATGTCACGCGCAAATTGCCCCTCCTGAATACAGCTAGTGCGCAGTAACGCTCCTCACTTTGTAGATGAAGTAGTCCGCGAACTGCGCAGGCGGTACGGCAGAGCCGAACCCTTCGGCAAGAGTCGTCTTTATCAGTTCGGAGACGCAATCACTTGCTCGGTCAATTACTCCAAGCGGTTGCGCGGCGAGAAATACTTTTTCGGCTTAGCACAAGACGTCACAGATTCGCGCTTTCATTACCCGCCGACGCGATTAGGTGAGTTCGTAGTGCTGGTATGTGGCGGTGCCGACAAGGTTTTGATGCTGCCGCGTCAACTCGTGCTCCAAGCCATGCGCAACGTAGCCACCCGAAAACTCGACGTCTTCCAAGAAGGAGACACTTACATCCTACAGACGACGGGCCACCCG
>Ga0209690_1000065_pt1 | contig 44818 bp, 38 predicted proteins | sample GraSoiAngelo_150_FD_186164 | JGI IMG/M metagenome (GOLD analysis project Ga0209690, IMG submission 186164) | Grasslands soil microbial communities from the Angelo Coastal Reserve, California, USA - 14_1009_09_40cm (SPAdes) (version 2) | ecosystem: Environmental > Terrestrial > Soil > Grasslands ... | reverse complement strand
GATAATGAAGAAACTTCTCTTAATCGGATTGGTGGCAGGGGTACTGGCTTTCGTTCCCGCGCAGCGTTCTGACGCTGGCGTTTCGGTCGGAATAGGGATCGGACCAGGGTATTATGGATATTACCCATATGGCTATTACCAGCCGTACCGTTATTACCGGCCGTATCCGTACTATGGGTACTATAATGGGCCTTCATTCTATTGGTACGGCGGGCACCGATATTATTACCGCCACCATCGTCACCACCATTATTACCGATATTAAGGTGACGCCGGATCTAGAAATCAGATTGAGCTGGCTCGAAAGCAATTTCGAGCCAGCAGCATTTTAGGGGAGGATCCTTTCGCTGCGGGAGATTTGCGAAAAAAGCCGGGTCTACTTTTTTGGATTAGCCGACTCCGCTGGTTTCGTCGCAGGACTTCTGACTGGCTGATCAATCTGGAACTCTTTTTTTAGCTGCTGAATCAGTGCCGGCAGTTCCTTTTGCCGCTCAGCTTCGATTTGCTGCCGGAGCGTTTGTTCGACCTTTCGCCGTTCCTGAACGTAACGCGATTCAAATTGAGCGCGCTCCTGCGGATTCAGACGAAGACCGGATTCGCGAAGCGCGGTTTCCGTCTCACGTTGAATCGTCTGGCGCCGCAGATTCTCTCGCTGCCGCATCACGTTGCGTTCTTCGGGACTCATCTGCATCCAACGCTCCGCGTTGCGCCGGAAATTTTGCCGAGCTTCCGGCGGCATTGCGAGCCAGCGCTCACGGCTGCTTTGACCCGCTGGCCCGCGCGCAGAGCCAGCGCCCTGACCTGCCGGTGGCCCATGCGGGGGCCCGGGCATCGGCCGGCTGACCGCTCGATGTGACTGCGGTTGCGCTTGCGCAGCGGCGCAAGATAAAACAAAAATCGATAAAGCGACGACTAGCTCACAAGGTCGGCTTTTCGTCCCACACACTATTTTCATCCCAGGCGATCAATTCATCCAGATCAGCCACGACGTCATAATCTTGTGGATCGACTTTGGCCACCACCTCTAGATCGTTTCCAGACGGTGTCTGTGAGATTGGATGGCGCGTGGCGATAGCCATGCCGACCACGATGATTGCCACAGCTGAGGCTGCAACAAGTCTTCGCAGGCTAAACCAGTTTCGCGCCCGCTCGAAACGAGTCGCTTCCTGGCGGATCTTTCTTACTACGTTGCGGGCGAAGAACGGCGAAAGACTGGGCTCGGGAACGCGGCCCAGAATATCCCACAACTGTTTGTCATCTTGAGGTTCCATGGTCTCCTGTCAATTGAACTACTTGCAGCATCGGAAGTTGCGCCCGAATAAGGTGCTCAAGATTGACACTATATTCCTGGGGCTTCAAGAAAACCTTCTAGCTGTCGAATACGAGTTGGGTGGCGCATTTTGCGCAAGGCTTTTGCTTCGATCTGGCGAATCCGCTCGCGTGTGACTTGGAATTGCCGACCGACTTCCTCCAAGGTTCGGCTGTATCCATCAATCAGGCCAAAGCGTTGCTCGAGCACTTGTCGTTCTCGATCGGTCAGCGTCTCCAGCACGTCTTTGATTTTTTCTTTGAGTAAAACAATAGCGGTCATGTCGCTCGGATTTTCGGCGCCTCTATCTTCGATAAAGTCCCCAAAATTCGTTTCGTCGCTCTCACCCACCGGAGACTGCAATGAAATCGGCTGTTGGGCCATCTTGAGGACCGCACGAACACGATCAACTGGCAACAGCACTTCTTCGGCCACCTCGTCGGGCGTAGGTTCTCGTCCGTATTCCTGCACCAGCTGTTTTTGAACGCGCATGAGCTTGTTGATCGTCTCGATCATGTGCACGGGAATTCGGATCGTGCGCGCCTGATCGGCGATGGATCGTGTGATCGCCTGCCGAATCCACCATGTCGCATAAGTGGAAAACTTGTAGCCCCGCCGGTATTCAAATTTCTCGACCGCTTTCATCAGGCCCATATTGCCTTCCTGGATCAAATCGAGAAACGAAAGGCCTCGATTGGTGTATTTTTTTGCGATTGAAATAACCAGACGGAGATTGGCTTCCACCATCTCGGTCTTGGCCTTAAACGCCTGGCGCAGCCAAGTCTTCAATGTCCGATACTCTTCGGCATAATCAGAAAGCGAAAACCACAGGCTCTTTTCCAACTCACGGACTTTATTCTGAAGCTGGAGACGTCTTTTTTGACTTCGAGGATTTTTTGCTATCTCGGTGCGCAGGTACAGCGACGTGTGGTGCGCGTCGTCCGCCAGGTGCACAAATTCCTCTGTGACTCTTTGCTTCAGGTAAAAATACGGATAAATCCTTTGCAGCGAACCCAAGGTCTTTTGCAACGCCTTCATTCCCCGGGATCGCTTTTTTGACGAGTTGCGCCCAAGCTCACAAAATTTTTGGGTGATCGCCGTGCTTAATTGCTCCACCTGTTTGCACAAGCGAGGGAGGTTCTTCATGTATCTTTCGCGGCTCTCGATTTTCTTATCGAGAATCACGCGATCGAAGCGTTCGCGGCACTCGAGGAGCTTCCGGGCAAGTTCCAGATGCGCGCGCGCGACAAAGCCAAAGCGACTGATGTGCTTCTGGACCATCCCTTCGGCTTCCTCAATTCGTTTGGATATTTCAACTTCCTGTTCCCGAGTTAGCAGGGGGACCTGGCCCATCTGCTTGAGATACATCCGCACCGGATCGTCGAGAATATCAACCTTCGGTTCCGTTCTCTCATCTTCTTCGTCCTCGTCTGCGTCTTTTTTGCCATCCTTATAGCGATCCACTTCAGACGCTTCGATAACGTCGATCTCCAAGCGGCGCAGCCGCGTCAGGATCATATCCAGTTCGTCGGCGTCGGTGACGCCCTCTGGCAACGCCTCGTTTAGATCGTCAAATGTGAGGTAGCCTTGTTCCTTTGCCAGCTTGATCAGTTCGCGAATGCGATTCTGGACTTCAATAGCCGAATACAAACCAGATAGCGCTCTCGGCGCGGCATCCGGCAATTGCCCATTAGCAGATCGCCTCGAGCCGGCCCTAATGCGCGCGATTTTGAACGCAGCCCTTCTTGAGTTCTTCTTCAGATTCCGCCTGCCAGCGAGATGTTTTCTTGAGGCCACGCGGTGACGCTTGCTTCCATTAAGCCGTTGCGCCGACGATTGTCGGCTCCCTCCCCTTCGTTTCGAATGCCTGGCCAAGATTGTACGGTTAAGATTTGACTAAGACGTTCGATCTTCCCGGGCTCTAGATCGACAACTAATTGTCGGCCGAGCCGGCGGGCTGCGAAAGCTCGTGGAGCTGTTCCTGCAGGTCAAGAATTTGTTTTTGCAAATTTATGATGTCCCCGGTGCTGAGACCCGGAACTTTGATCCGGCTCTCGGCGACCGCAAGTTGCCGCCTAAACGCCGCTCGCCGCAGACCTTTCCACCAGCTTTCCGTCACCTCAACTGCGTTGGCCGGCATCTTCTGCATGAGCCAAGCAGAAACCAGACTTTCGTCCTCGGGAGAAAGTTTGGACATGAAGGCGCTCAGCGAAGCCGCGTCGTTCGTTCGAAGCTCGGTTTCCAACACCCGGATCAGTAAATCGGCGCCGGGCGTTTGTTCCAAGACCTCGCGCCAGTTCATTTTGAGAAGAAAATTACGGGATGGTTGATCACGCAAAACAAGCATCGAAATCATTGCGATGTCGTGGCCACGAACAACGTCAACCTGTTCAAGTCGACTTGGAGCTGGCGCGATCGAAGGTTTTTTGACCAGCACCTTGAATTCAGTGACGGGAATCGACAACCGAGACGCGACCTTGTGCTCTACCTGACCACGGAACAGTGGATCGTGTATTTCAGAAACCGTGCTTGCAAGAGACGCAGCCAAATCCATCTTTGCCTTCAAAGACGAGAAGTCTATTTCTCTACTCGCTCGGTCGATCCAATAGTCGAAAAAATCTGGTGCGTTAGTAATTCTTTCCCTGAAAGCATCAGCACCTTCTTCATGAATCAGAGTGTCGGGATCTTTGCCGGGCGGCATCTCGGCAATTCGTACGTAAAAGTGATTGGATAATGCGTTGTACCAAGCTGTATGGGCTACTAACCGCAACAGTGGGCTTAACGATTTCTCGGCTGCTTTTTGGCCGGCTTTATCCGAATCATAGCAGAGAACAATCTCCCTCACGTATCGTTTAAGAATGCGCGCCTGATTTTCGGTGAATGCCGTACCCTGCGGCGCCACCACATTCGTAATCCCAGCCTCAAACAAGCTTATTAAATCGACCTGTCCTTCGCAGACGACCGCACAGTTCGCCTCAATCAGAGCGCGCTTGGTTTTGTCCAATCCGAAAAGCACACGGCTCTTTTGAAAAAGGGCCGTCTCGGGCGAATTCAGATATTTCGCTGCGCCCTCTTTATCTTGTAGAAGGCGTCCACTGAACGCGATTACTTCGCCGAGGTCATTGCAAATCGGGAACATGATTCGCCCGCGAAAGCGATCGTAGGCGCTTGTCCTCTCGACCGGAGTCTTTTCCGCATCGTCCCTGGTTTTTGCGAGACCGCTCGCGATGAGATCGCGGATTTCAAAGCCCCGCGCGCGTGCCCAACTGCCGAATGCGTCCCACTCGTCAGGAGCGTAGCCGACTTGCCAACGTTTCGCGATTGTTCCTGTGATCCCGCGGTTCGCCAGATAATTTCGCGCGGCCTCGCCGACTTCTCTCTTAATCAGGTTTTCGTGGAACCATTGCGCAGCCTCAGTATGCAATTTGAGCAAACGCTCGCGCAATTCGCGTTGCCGATGTTCATCACCGGTGGCGCCTCCGCCATATTTCTCGACCACGGTTATCCCGGCGCGAGCGGCGAGTTTGCGCACCGCTGACGGAAAATCGACATGCTCGTAATCCACCACAAACCGGAAGACGCTCCCGCCTGCGCCGCAGCCGAAACAATGAAACGTTTGCCGGCTCGGACTCACCATGAACGACGGCGTCTTTTCCTGATGAAAGGGACAGAGCGCCTTGAAATTCGCTCCCGCGCGTTTCAGCGGAAAATACGAACCAATTACTTCGACGATATCGTTCGCGGCAGCGATTTGCTCGATCGTTTCCGAAGGGATCGTTCCCATGCGCGCCTGATTATTTTTACCTCGTTTGGCTTTGGAAGCGATGCCAAACTTACGCAGTGCGAAATAATCTCCAACTTGTGACAAGGAAACTGTTGTTGGCCGTTTTGTTTTCCGCGTTGACTGAGACAGTGACAGCGGAAGCGCGTGAGGTGATTCACAAAGGTGACGCGGTCGTCATGCCGTTGCGAGGGGAAGTCGCGCCTTCGCTACTGGCATTTTTACGGCGCGCGGTCAAAACAGCCGAAAACAACGAAGCCTCCGCGATCATCTTCGAGATGAATACTTACGGTGGGCGTTTGGATGCTGCGGCGGATATCGTCAACGCGCTCAATCAAACGAAAATCCCCACGTACACATTTATCAATACAAACGCCGGCTCGGCGGGTGCGCTCATCGCCATCGCCACTCAACATATTTACATGGCACCGGTGAGCGCCATTGGCGCTGCCGCGCCAATTCTTCCGACTGGAGAAGATCTTCCCGCCACAGCCAAGGAGAAGACGATTTCATATTGGTCTGCGCTCGTCCGCGGCTCGGCGATCAAGAACGGCCACAATCCCGATCTTGCCGAGGCGTTCATGAACAAAGATAAAGAAGTAAAGATCGGCGACCGCGTGGTTCACCCCAAGGGAGCGGTCCTGACTCTTAATGCGCAGGAAGGGACTGAAAAGATCAACGGCAAGCCGTTACTCGCAGAAGGCATCGTCGATTCAATTGCCGATCTAACCAAAAAAGCCGGGCTCAAAGGCAACGTCGCGACGATCGAGCCCACTGGGTTCGAGCAAATCGCGTTTTGGATCACTGCGATCGCGCCGTTGCTGCTCCTGGGCGGAATCCTCGGCGCGTATCTGGAGTTCAAACTGCCGGGGGTGACATGGCCCGGGATCATTTCTGCGATTTGCTTTGCGCTCTTTTTTCTTGGCCATTATCTGGCGGGGCTCGCCGGCTGGGAAGTTGTCGCGCTTTTTGTCCTCGGGATGGTTCTCGTATTAATCGAGATTCTTTTCTTCGCGCATACCACAATTGTTTTCGGCGTCCTCGGGGTGTTTCTCATGCTGGCCTCATTGCTTTGGACGATGATCGATCGTTACCCGGGGCAAAACTTTTTCCCAACCGGGAAAATGCTCGCGATGCCGTTGCTCAACATGTTCATCGCGATCGTCGGCTCATTCATCGTCATCGCCCTGCTCGCGCGCTATCTGCCGCGTACAAGCATTTATCGGCGATTCGCCTTGATGGATTCGAATCCGCCCGGGCCATCGTTAGCCGGCATGCCAAGACAATTCGCTACTGCCCTCGCGCTCGCGCCCGGAATGCAAGGCACCGCAATCACGGTTTTGCGACCGAGCGGCAAAGCGCGCTTCGCCGATCACGTAGTCGATGTTGTCACCGAAGGCGAATTCATTGCCCCGCAAACACCAGTCACCGTAATCCAAGCAGACGGGATGCGGGTGGTGGTAAAAAGCGCCGCGCAGGCCTAACAAGTCGTTCAGCCGCCGGCAACGACGCGGATGAATTCGATACGGTCGCCTTGGGATAGGGGGCGCTCTGACCATTCGTGTCGATGCACGGCGAGACCGTTGTGCTCAACCAAGATCGATTGCGGCGGTAATTGATACCGATCAATTAGCTCCGCGATCGTTTTGGCTTGTCGAGTATCCACGCATTCGCCGTTGAGCAAAATTTTCATCGCTGCGAAATCCGGCGGTCGTATACCGCCGCTACAGATGAAATTGTCATGCACTACACAGTGCCTGGTCCCAATCTTTCCAAACCGGTTCGAGCCCGCGACGGCGAAGCACTGCGGCGATTTCGGCTGGGGAACGTTCGTCGCTGATCTCAAATTGACCGGTGGCGAGTTGATCTTCGCCGTCCTGGTATTCCGGTGCGGCAATGCGACCGCGCACCGTCTTATGTAAGTGTTTGCGCCCCTGCCGGGTGTAACCACCGGGCTCAGTGTGGCTCCCGGCGCTCATCATTGTTACTCCAATGAGAGCAAGTGAGTCCCGCAGTAACGCACGCTCGCGCGTGCTCAACACGATCCCGAGCTGCGGAAACACAATGCGCAATGCGCAAACCAACTGAGCGAGTTCGCGGTCGGTGATGGAGAAAAGCGGACGAAACCCGCCTGCTGCCGGGCGCAAGCGGGGAAGACTGACAGTGATTTGCGCCTGCCAGCAATGTCTGAACAAATACTCGAGGTGCGCTGCAAGCGCGATCGCTTCGTCCTGCCACCGCGACAAGCCGATGAGCGCGCCGATGCCCAGGCGGCGAAAACCAGCCGCATACCCGCGCTCGGCACAATCGAGCCGAAAATTAAAATCGCGCTTTGGCCCGGCAGTATGCATCTCAGCATAGACACCGCGGTTGTAGGTCTCCTGATAAACGACGAGCCCTTCCGCCCCGGCCTCGACAATCCGCACATAATCCTCCGTCTCCATTGGACCCACTTCAATCGAGATTGACGAAAAAGCCGGGACGAGCGAGCGCACGCATTCAGCCAAGTAATCGCGGCTGACAAACTTTGGATGTTCACCTGCGACAAGAAGAATCTGGCGAAATCCCTGTCGGGCGAGATGCTGCGCTTCAGCGATGACTTCATCGACTTCGAGCGTGACGCGGAGGATGGGATTGTCACGGGAGAAACCGCAATACCGACAATTGTTGATGCACTCGTTGGAAAGATAAAGCGGAGCAAACAGCCGCATCGTGCGTCCAAAATTTTGCAACGTCAGCGACCGTGACGCTTGGGCCATTGCTTCGAGTTCGTGATCCGATTTCGGTGAAATCAGATCCTCGAAGCGCTGAACAAGCGCGGATTTTGTCAGAGCAAGGTTGTCCAAAGTCTCGGCGAATGACATCAGGATAATTTCGTGCCCATGCGGGCCTTCGCAAACGCCAATCGCGATCTTCGTGGGAAGCAGTTAACGGTGTCGGCGGACTGGAGACCGCCGTTCCTTGTCGCGTACAAAAAAGCGGCGTCCAGTGTTTCGGACGCCGCTTTCAAGCAAAGCCTAGCGTGGATGTTTAGAAGGCAAAATTCACGCCGGTGCGGACCATGCCGAAGTTGTTTTGGGGTCCGTCGACAATGTTCCAGCTGAAATCACTGACCCAGCCAATGTGCGGGGTGAACCGAATTTCTATTCCACCGCCAACCTGACCGATTGCCCGCGCCTCGCTGTTTGTATGACCAACCGTCTGCACAATGTCGAAGCCTTCTCCCGGTTCAGTAAATGCCTTATTGATTGGCCTCTGGCCGCCACCAAAGATCCCGCCGGCGCCGCCAAAAATATAAGGCGCAAAGCGCGTGCAAGGAATCGGATAGCGGAGAGTCAAGGTGCCTAATACGGCTCCGATCGCGTTGCGCTCACTGTGGAAGCTGCGCTGAAAAATTCCGTCACTGAAATCGACGAAGATATCTTCGCGTTTCTGGTTTGCATCAACCGCCCATCCTTCGATCCCCACGCCAATGTAGCGCATGAAGAAGTACTTGAAATCGACGCCACCACCCCAGGCGTGATTGGCCTCGATGTACCGGTCGTCTACCCAATCATGTCCCACGAAGGCATACGTGCCCCAAAGCGAGACGTTAAACTCTCTATCCGCGTACCATTCAGGACAAGGCGGCGGAGCTACCTGTTTCATTTCCTTCCCAGAATACTCAGTTCCGGCAAACGCGGCCGAAGCGAGCGCGCCTGCCCCTAACAGGCACAACAGCAACTTTTTCATTTATTTCTCCTTTTGGTTAAGTTTCCTTTTAGCCTCCAAACATTTTGGCGTCCAAGTCAAAACGAAGTTCGCATCCGTGTCTGGATGCCCGAGTCTGAGCCGAGCCGCCCGAATTTGCAAGTCTTTTTTGACCCGCCTTAAGGCTTCAGTTCGGCCCCGGTATTGGCGTCCGTAATGACGAACCTTTCATGGTGAAATGTAGGGTCGCCGCGGAACATTAAGCGACCTGCGTACCGGCGCTCCAGTTCCACCAATAGTTCTTCATCTTCCTCTCTTAATCGCTTCAAAACGTCGGGGTTCAAGATCACCCGGATTTCGTGAATGGTGTCCTGATATTTGCGCATGACGGTGTTTAGAGTCCTGTGCAGTTCCACGCTTGTGGTCATGGATGTTTTCACAACTCCACGCCCAGCGCAGTACGGGCAATTTTCATAGATCGTGTCGCTCAGGCTTTCCTGGGCTCTTTGTCGGGTCATCTCCATCAGGCCGAGTTGTGAAATGGGAAGCACATGCGTCCTGGCTTTATCACGGCTGAGCCGCTCCTTCATCAAATTGTAAACCGCCTGCTGGTCTCTCCGGCTCTTCATGTCGATGAAGTCGCTTATGATCAAACCACCGATGTTGCGCAACCGAAGCTGGCGCGCGATTTCATCTGCCGCCTCCAGGTTGGTTTGCAAAATTGTTTTCTCCACATCGCGTCCCCCCTTATTGCGGCCGGTATTCACATCAATGGCTACCAACGCTTCAGTCTCATCAATCACGATATACCCGCCACAGTTCAGCCAGACTTGCCTGTGAAATGCGTCGTCGATTTGTTTTTGCACGCCGTAAGTCTCGAAAATCGGCGTGGCACCGTCGTAAAAACGAACCCGATTACGCGCGCGCCTGGAAATCTGCCCAATCATTTCGATCATCCTGTCCGTTGATTCCCGATCGTCGCAAACGACCTGGTCGATTTCTTCGGTCAGAAAATCGCGCACCGTTCGCTCAACCAGGTCCGGTTCCTCAAACAGCCGACAAGGAGCCGGGTTGTCGCGAATGGCCTGCTCTACTTTGGCCCACTGATCGAGCAGGAAACGCAGATCGCGGACGAAATATCTGGCGCGCTGGCCTTCGCCTACTGTGCGAATGATGACTCCAACACCTTCTGGAGTGTCCAGGTCGCGCAGAACCTTACGGAGCCGCTCGCGTTCCTTTGGGTTCTCAATTTTTCGCGAGATACCGCTGTGATCACTGAACGGCATCAGCACTAGGTAACGCCCCGGAAAACTGAGATTGGTAGTCACCCGCGGCCCCTTTGTACCGATCGGGCCTTTGGTTACCTGCACAATGACATCCGAGCTGACCGGGTAAATACTCGGTATATCTTTTACGGTGATTCGTTTTCGAGGACGCTTGTTTCCTCGGCGATCGATTTCTTCAATCCCGCTATCAAGCGCGGCCGGAATCGCATCCCAAAAATGCAGAAACGCGTTTTTCTCGAAGCCGATGTCGACAAACATCGCCTTCAATCCCATCTCGATGTTTCGGACTTTTCCCTTGTAGATGCTGCCGACGATATTCCTCGAGGTGCTACGTTCGACGCTATATTCCTCCAGTCGGCTGTTTTCTAGCAGCGCTACCCGCGATTCGAGTTTTTCCACGCTGAGTATCAGCTTGTTGCCAGTCTTTCGAGAAGAAAGCCCCAAAATCTTTTTTACCTTGTCTATCATAAAACTGAAGAGGTTGATCTGTCAGAAGCCAAATTCCCGATACGTCCTGCGGTAATGGTTCTGACCAGAAGTTCATCGTGTATTTGTTCCACGCCGGCGGTTAGGCGGTGGCGGCGGTGGTGCAGGTGCCGGTTGCCGGCGTACTCCAAAAAGACGTTCAAAAAAGTTGCGTGGTGCCTGGGGCGCAGCCGAGGTCGTCCGAACTACGGGAGCGCTTCCTCGCCGCCGGACGCTCCCTTGAGAATCTGCTTCGGGTTCGACATCGGGCGACGCGTCGGAGCTTGCCATTTGCGCAGCCGCGCCTTGTGCATTATCGGCACCTTCCTCATCATCGCTTCCGAGATTTCCTCCCGCGTCGTGATAAGCCACTGCTTTGATCAATTGGAGCGGATTGGCGTGATGTGCGGGTGTGAGCCAAGCGACCTTCATGTCGAACTTTCCTTCATCCTGCGCGAGCGTGCGTTCGAGAATGCGTGTAGCGATCGGGCCCGCAACCTCTCCGCCGTGCCCAGAGGCGCCCTGCACCATCACTACGACGACGTACTTCGGATGGTCAAATGGCGCGAAACACGCAAACCACGCAACGTTTTCCTCGTGGCCGCGCTCGGTGGCCTGCGCAGTGCCGGTTTTTCCCGCGACCACCCAATCTTGCAAATGTGCCCTGCCGCCGGTTCCACCGCCTTCGTTGACAACCTTCCAAAGACCTTTGCGGACCAGCTCGATCCGGTCAGGGGGGATTTCCTGACGTAAATCCGATCGGACCCGCGGTGGTGGCGCTGCTGGATTGCCTTGCTCATCTAAGAGCGGAGAGCCGTCTTGCTTCAAAACCTTATCGACCAAGCGTGGGTAATAACAGACGCCGCCGTTTGCGATCGCTGCATAGGACATAGCCAGTTGCAGTGGAGAAACAAGTGTGTAGCCCTGACCAATTGAAACGTTCGCCGTTTGCGCTTGTGACCATCTCTCTTGTGGATGATGGATTTGCATCCACTCTGGCCCGGGCATATTGCCGGTCTGTTCGCCGCTGAGTTGCAGACCTGATTCCTCGCCGATTCCCAACATCTTGCCAATGTGGTCAATCGACTGAATCCCGGCTGCATTGCCGTACTGATAGAAAAAGGAGTCGCACGACACCTTGATCGCATCGGCCAGTCCGATGGTCCCGTGGGTATAATGTTTTGAGGCTACCCAGCATTGGAAGAAGTGGTCACCGTAACTCACACCGCCACCGCAGCTGTATTTAGCACCTGCTAAATTTTTCGCGCCCCGCAATCCGGCGAGTGACGTGATGAGCTTAAATGTGGATCCTGGCGGCAGGCAACTAATCGCGCGGTTGACTAATGGATCGGCCTCGTCTTTCTGCAGCGCTTTCCAATCCTTGGCCTTGATGCTGGGGATGAAAGTATTTGGATCAAATGAGGGAACCGAAGTCAGCGCCAGAACGTTGCCGTTGTTTGGATCGACAACTACCGCACCAGCCCGACTCACCGCGCGCAGCGCTTCCTCTGCAATCGCCTGAATGCGCGAATCGATAGTGAGGAAAACGTTGGCGCCTTGTTGTGGAGGATCTTCCTTAAGGACACCTTCGATCGTTCCCTTGGCATTCTTGCGCAAATAACGCACACCAGGTTTCCCGCGCAGATATTGGTCCATCGTTTTTTCGATGTTCGATTTTCCTTCCACGTCCTGCTGGTAAAAGGTGAATTTCCCTGCTTCCTCTTTGTCGATGTCATTGGGCATGCCGACGTAACCCAGAATATGGGCGGCCAACGCACCATAGACGTACGAGCGCACCGGTTTGATCGCGATATCTACTCCCGGCAATCCGACGTCATGTTCAGAGAATTTCGCTAAAGTTGGGAAATCGATATCTTTGACGTAGGAGTATGGGACCTCGGTGTCGTTGCGATAATGTTTCTGCAACCGACCGGCATTGTAGTCGCGTGCAAGATCGAGGTCGTTAAGACGTGGGACGATACCGTCATTCACAATCTTGATTATGTCTGGCTCCTTTTGATCTTTCGGCATGCCATTGATGACTGCTCGATATTCAGTCAACGGTGGCGAACCAAAGCGTTCGCGATAGCCTTTAACCATTTCGGGCAAATAGAAATCCACCTCATAACTGGCGCGGTTTTGGACAAGAGTCACGCCGTTGCGGTCTTTGATCTCGCCGCGCACGGAGGGGATGCGGACGGTCGCTTGGGAACTGCCACGAAGCTGTGAAGTCCATTCTGCGCCATGGGCTACTTGTATCCACCAGAGCCTCAGCCCGAGCGCGCCCATGCCCAACAGCATGAGTAAGCCAACAAGCTGAATCCGGAGACGTGAGCTCAGCCGGCCTCTGTTCATTTGTATTGCCTCCCTTCGGGACTATACGGATAAGCCGTCATACGTCCCATCCACTGAAGCAGCCAGAAAACAATCGGCGCGATAGCCATAGCAATGAGACCTGGTGTGCCGATTTGCCAGCAAATTTCGCGGTTAAAAACAAGAGAGCCGCGGCGAAACGTGATCATGAGGTATTGCGCCAAAACTATCAACGACGTAAAGATGCCGCTCAGGATGCAATGCACTTCCCAGTGGCCGCGGGCAAAGAGCGGTCTGAGCCCATGCATTATTCCTGCCAGCACACCGTAAAGCAGTATCGACGATCCTGCTGAGATTTCAACTTTGCCACCAATCACTTGCACAGTAAGCGCATCAAGCAAAACCCCCGCGTACAGCGCAAGCGCCAGCATCAACGGAAACGGCAGAGCCATCGCACCATAAAAAACGATTACCGGCACAATATAGACATGCGCATTGTAGAGCCACGGCAGCGCCGGAATGAACAGCTCCGCAATCTGCGCCACCAGCACCAGAAACAGCAGAAGAACAAAAAATATCATCTTCGTCCAGTTACCACAAACACATCCTCCAAATGCGACAGATCGACCGCTGGAGTCAGTTGGGCTTGTCCGTCTAACTCCCGAACCCGGTAACTTTTCACTAAACCAACGAGCAACCCCGACGGAAAAACGCCGCCTACTCCGGAAGTGTAAACTTTCTGGCCGGGCTTTAGGTCAGCCTGCTTCGATAAGAAATTCAGGTTCAGAAGAGGAGTTAGTCCCGTTGTGGTTCGTTCGCCAGAGACGATCCCCTGCTCGCGGCTGCCTTCGACTGAAGCCGCGAGCCGGCAATTTTCATCCGAAACCAACAACACAACCGAAATGCTGTCGCTCACGGTAGTAGTTTTTCCGACCAGACCCAAGTCGGTTACTACAGGCATATCCGTTTCGATGCCGTCTCTTCTGCCACGATTGATTGTAATGGTCCGCCACCAAGTCGAGGAGTCGCGCGCAATAATTTCTGCTGCGATCAACTTGAAGACGGACCGCTCTCGATAATTCAGCGCGTGACGCAGACGATTAACTTCGTGCTCCACATCTCGCAGGCCCTGGTTGGTCGCGCGCAGCTCTCGGTTTTCCACCTGAAGTGCAGCACTCTCGTGCTCGAGTTGATCGAGAGACCTCAAGCCGGTGCGCACGGATGTGATCTGCTTTTTTATCCCCGAACCGCCCGTCAAAAATGGCGCCAGCAACTGGTACACGCTCGCCTTGAACTTCTGCGTCGTCTCAGGCCCGAAGCTGAGAAAATACCCCAAAACAGCGCCAAAGATCAGCAGCGCGATAATACTTGTACGGCTCATGTCGATTCCGGATTGCAGATTGCGCGTTTGGACTTGATTGAGATCGAAATCAGCGGAAGAACGGAAGTCAATCCGCAATCCGAAATCGTCAATCCGCAATTATCCGCGCCACTGGCGATCGGCTGAAGCGACCTGACGCAGAAACTTAAGTTCATTGAGGCATTTGCCGGTCCCTTCCGCCACTGCACTAAGCGGATCTTCAGCTACATGGACAGGCAAACCTGTTTCCTCACTCAAAAGTTTGTCAAAGCCCCGTAGCAACGCACCTCCGCCCGCCAGTACCAATCCGCGATCGACAAGATCCGCCGAAAGTTCAGGAGGACAGCGTTCGAGGGTAATACGCACGGAATCAACGATGGTGGAGATCGGTTCGAGCAACGCTTCGCGCACTTCCTGTGAAGTAATCATGAGCGTTTTTGGCAAACCAGCGACGAGATCGCGCCCCTTCACTTCAACGCTGGTTTCTTTTTCGCTCGGATACGCCGAGCCAATCTTGATCTTGATTTCTTCTGCCGTGCGTTCGCCGACCATCAAATTGTAAGCGCGCTTCATGTATTGTACGATGGCCTCGTCCAACTCATCGCCTGCGACGCGCACGCTTCGACTGAACACAATTCCGGAAAGTGAAATAAGAGCGACTTCGGTCGTGCCGCCACCGATATCGATGATCATGTTGCCTGCCGGATCCTGTACTGGGAGTCCCACGCCGATTGCCGCCGCCATCGGTTCCTCGATCAAATAAACTTCGCGCGCACCGGCGTGCGTCGCGGATTCACGTACAGCGCGCTTTTCCACTTCGGTAATTCCGGAAGGCACTGCGATCACTACGCGCGGCCTGGCGCGTACCCGCCGGTTATGCACTTTGCTGATGAAGTGCCGCAACATTGCCTCAGTAACTTCGAAGTCGGCAATCACGCCATCCTTTAGCGGACGCACCGCGACAATATTCGCCGGCGTACGGCCGAGCATGCGCTTGGCTTCGTCACCGACTGCCAGGACTCTGTTGGTTCCGGCCTGCACGGCTACCACCGATGGCTCACGTAAGACGATCCCCTGGTCTTTTACGTAAACAAGAGTGTTTGCCGTCCCGAGATCGATGCCGATGTCGCTGGATAACCAGCCGAAAAGTCCGTTGAACATGAATTACTTATTAGCAGCACTTCCAGTCCGAAGGAAACGCGTTCACCGTCTGAGCGAATCCATTTTCGCAGGACTCTTTCCTGCGGCGCGGTTCGGCCAGGCTGAAACGCGGTAACATGAAACAGCGCGGCGCGCCGTCAAGCGCATTCTGTTTCAGTAGCGAGTGTTGCATTGCGGTCATCACTGCGACCTTGCCATCAATGCATTACTCCTTTACTGCATCACTCATGGCGAGAATCATCATCGCTCCGTCCGTTCTTGCCGCCGATTTTTCGCGGCTCAGCGATGAAATTCATCGCATCGAAACCGCAGGCGCGGATTGGATCCATTGCGACATCATGGATGGACATTTTGTCGATAACATTTCCTTTGGGCCGGACATTGTTCGATTCGTCCGCAAAGAAACAAGTCTGCCACTCGACGTGCATCTCATGATCGAGCATGCCGAGCATTATGTGCCGCGATTCATCAAAGTCGGCGCAAACTCAATCACCGTTCACGTGGAACCGGAAGCCAAACACGACGTCGTGAAAACGTTGCGGCAAATTCGCGAGGCGGGCTGTCGAGCGGGCCTTACGCTAAATCCCGAGACCGCGTTCGACTTGGTCGAACCGTTCCTCGGCACGATCGATATGCTGCTTGTGATGACTGTGCATCCTGGCTTTGGCGGACAAGAGTTCCGCGCCGATCAGATGGAAAAGGTCAGGCGCGCGGCGGCATGGAACAAATCGCGCGAGCGCAAGATAGACATTGAAGTGGACGGCGGCATTAATGACAGGACCGCGCGAATCTCAATAGAAAACGGCGCGAACGTACTCGTGGCCGGCACTTCGATTTTTCACTCGAAGGACTACGCCAAAGCGATCCGCGAATTGCGTGGCGTCCCAGGCGTAAACTGAGCCGTTCCCGAACGGAGGAAGGGACACGTCACTACCGCACGTCGAGCACGTAGATGACCGCGCGGTTAGGCGTGCGCTATCCCGCCACCACCGGCTCGGCTTCTTCGGCCGTTTCGGCCATTACTTCATCAGTTTGGGTGACGCGGACAACTTCTTCGATGGTTGTTCTGCCTTGGGCGACGCGCCGCCAGCCGTCCTGTCGCAACGTCTCCATACCTTCGGCAATAGCGCATTGCTTCAGTTCGCCGCCATCGCGCTTTTGCATGACGAGCCTTCTCAACGGCTCGGTGATGAGGCAAATTTCATAGATCGCCGCGCGACCCTGATACCCGGTCTGGCGGCATTGGTCGCAACCGGCGCCGCGCCGGAAGCGGGTGCCGTGTTCTTTGACTGGAAAACCGATCTCGGCCAGATATTCGTGCGGATAATCAACAACTTCGACGCAGTCAGGGCAAATCGTCCGCACGAGGCGTTGCGCGATGAAACATTTCACTACCGAGGCGAGCAGGAAGGGTTCCACGTCCATGTCGAGCAAACGCGTGATGCCTCCAACGGCGTCATTGGTGTGCAGCGTGCTGAAAACAAGGTGACCAGTCATCGCCGCGCGAATCGCGATGTCCGCCGTCTCGATATCACGGATCTCACCAACCATCACTACATTCGGATCTTGTCGCAAAATGTGGCGGAGACCTTTGGCGAAGGTCAGATCAATTTCTGGTTTCACATCGATTTGCGAAACACCGGCAATACGGTACTCGACCGGTTCTTCGATCGTGATGATGCGGCGTTGCACTGAATTGATGCTGCTCAGGAAACAATAGAGCGAGGTCGATTTTCCGCAGCCGGTTGGGCCGGTAAGCAGAATGATTCCGTTGGGCTGCGTCAACAGATGACGGATGATTTTCTCCTGTTTCTCGCCGAGATCGAGCCGTTCGAAATTGAATTGCTGCTCGCCGCGACTGAGCAACCGGAGACTGATTGACTCGCCATTTACGGTTGGAATCGTGGAAACGCGCACGTCGATCTCCTGATTGTTGGCGAGCAAATTCATGCGGCCGTCCTGAGGCAACCGGCGTTCTGCGATATCCATGTGCGACATGACTTTCAGGCGCGAGATAATGGCCGATTGCAAGACGCGTAACTGCGGCGGCACAGCGACTTCGTGCAAAATTCCATCAATTCGATACCGAATCCGCAGATCGTTTTCGAGCGGCTCGACGTGAATGTCAGTGGCGCGCTCCAGGATCGCTTCGCGAATGATTTGGTTTACGAATTTCACCACGGACGCCTCGGGATCGTCGGCATTGAGTTCGATCGCCGTCTCAGCGTCGTTCAATAGGTCGAGCGAACCTCGCGTTTTTAGAATTTCGTCGAATGTCTCGGCGCCGACGCCGTACAGCGTTTTCATTGCGCGCAAGAGCTGCGCGCGCGGAACCAGCACCCACTCGGCCGGTTTCTTCAAAAGCTGCGCGGCCAGCTGCCGGCCGATGGAATTGAAAAGATCGTATGTCGCCAGCACCACGGAATTTTCCTTCACCTCGATCGGCAAAACATGATGTTGAAAAACAAAACGACTCGGTAAGATCGATAATGCCACGCGATCGATTTTTTTCGCGTCCATGGAGACAACCGGCACCCGGAAGAAATTCCCAATTGCGCCGAGGAAACGTTGCTCATCCACTTTACCCGAATCGAGCACCTGGCTTACCCAAGAACCGCCGTTCAAGTTCGTTGCCAGTTGCGCCGCTTCTTCCTGTGAAGACACACCGCTTTGCAGCAGCAAATTAATCAGGGACTGACTGGGAGTTCCGTTCATCAGCGAAACTCAGGGCATGTGCAACGCACGCCGCACAGGATCCGTAAGGGTGCCGGTGACCTTCATCGAACAGTTCTTTTGCAGCCGTGCGATAGCATCCGCGACCTCTTCGGTGTACACGCCGTCCACCGGGCCGCAATAGTAGCCCAACCGGCGTAGCGCCGCTTGCATTGAGCCGACGTAAGCCGGCTGCAGAACGAGTTGTTCGGGGGCCTTGAGATAATAAATCCACCGCCAACGATATCTCGGCGCAAAGTCAGTGGCATTCACGCGCGGCCCCTGATGAACCAATCCCCATTCATCTCTCTGCGCCAAAACATCTGTCGGCCGAAAAATATCGTGAGACAAAACGTCGAACTCATCACCTTGCGCGATGGTTGCACCAAGGCCGAGAATCAAAGCGAGTGTTATTCGTTTCATAAAGCGTAGAGGCCGCTACTACATATCTTTCGCCGCGGGAATATCGGGGGGCGGCAAGGGTAACTGTTTGCCGCCTTCCACTTTGGGGCAATCCGGACACTCGTTCTGATCGAGTTCCGGCCCAAAATGCGTGGTGTCCTCCCATCTCTGGCGCAGCCGATACGCATCCAACTTGGTCAGCGAGACCTGCGGACACATAAGAATGATCAGCTCGCGGCGCGTCTTGCTAACTGCTGTGCCACGGAACGCCACGCCGATTAGGGGGATGCGCGAGAGATAAGGAATGCCTTGGTACTGCTTGTTCTTTTCCTCTTCGACCAATCCGCCCAGGATGATGGTCGATCCGTTCGCCGCGGAAACGTTGGTGCGAATATAACGCGTAGCGATTGTTGGGACCTGATTGCCACTGATGCTTACATCTCCGCCTGGCACAATACTGTCGATCTTCTGCAAAATATCGAGCGACACTTCCTTCTCGGAATTAATGAGCGGCACGACCTCAAGCTGAAGCACGACTTTCTTGTATTCGATGCTCGCCTGTACGGCAGCCGTTCCGTTGATCCCGACAGTTCCAACATTAGAGAGAGTATTGACAGGCACCGGAACCTCCTGCCCTGATGCGATGATTGCCTTCTTGTTGTTGCTCGTGAACACCGTCGGCCGCGACATAACTTTGAACCGGCCGGTGGACTCGAGCAGATGCACAATAGCCGCGAGATAGTTTCCAGCCGCGACATATATGTTTGTGCCATTGGTTACCTGCTGAATGATCTGACCGAAATTGATCAGATTGGAAGGATCGAGAATGGACCCCGTGTTGCCGCCGACGATTCCAGGTGAAATGGAAGGAGCAACACTCGGGACCGGAATCCGTGGGTTGTTCAAGCCAAATATGGTGTTGTTGCGAGAAATTCCCACCACTTTGTTTTGGTACTTGGCGAACCAATCGACACCGAATTCTTCGCTGTTATTGAGTGTCAACTGTCCAATAACCGTGCTGAGCGCCACTTGCGGCGCCTTGACGTCCATTTCATCCAAAATTTTTTCCACCTTCACGACCACCTCGCGGTTGCCTAGGATGATGATGCTGTTTGCACGTTGATCAGCGATGAGCTTGGCGTTTCCGATGACAACTGCCTTAGGCGCAGTGTCCACCGGTTGAGTAGAAAGTTCTTCCGAGATGTTCAGCGTGCTGCCGCCAGCAGTACCTGTATCGCCCCCGCTGAAGGGAGTTGTCCCCGAGTAACCTGACCGGCGCTGTTGTTGTTGTCCTGCAGGCGAAGCTGCAGGAGGCGCTAGGGCTCCACCCGCGCCCGCGCCACCGCCACCACCTTCTGTTCCCGGTTCAGTCAATGCCTGCACAAGCACTGGCAAAACTTCGCCGGCGGAAATGTATCGCAGTGGTCGGGTGACGGGCTTTCCAAATTCAACATTGGCATCGAATTCGTGGATCAACTTACGAATGAAAGGCATGTTGATCGGACGTGTCACTATGTGAATCCGATTGGTGCGCACATCCGGAGTAAGTTTGATCTTTCCGACGATTACTGCCTCTTCGGACAGCAGACCACCTCCAGCTTCCACTTGCATTGGTTGCGGCACCGCTCCAGGCACCTTGACCGCGCGGACGCCGGGCTGGCCTGGCGTCTGACTTCCCTTCTCGAAAATTTCATTCAGCATGTCGACAACTTTGCTGGCGTCGGCCCGCTCCAGCTTGATAAACTCGCTCACCACTTCCGCAGGAGCGACGTCCACTTGTTCGATCACACCAGCAAGCTCTCGAATGATGTCGGCATTCTGCGTCACCAAAAGACTGGATGATTTCGGCAGAGCCAGAATATTGATCGTGCCCGAGCTTCCCTGAAAATATGCCATCAGCACTTGCTGAAGCTCCTGAGGATCCGCGTACTGCAGCTTGAACAAGAAACTGACTACCGGGTTCCCCGGCGGAATGTCAGCCATGTCAGAAATAATCGGAACCGGGGCTTTGCGAGGGTTCTGACCAGCCCCGACCACGTCGATGATGTCGCGTCCAGCGGGAACGAGCGAAATTCCATTCAGCGCCATGCTTATCTCGATGATTTTGATTGCCTCCTCGCGCGACACGTCTTTGGCGATGAAAATGTTGACCTTGCCCTGTACAAAATTATCCATCACCAGTTTCTTACCGGTGAGCTGCTCGTACAGATGCAACACATCTGCCACATCGCTGTTTGGAAACTGAAGCCGTACGGTTGCTGGCGCATTGGCAGGAGCTGGCGGGTCTGCCGGTGGTGGATCAGTTACTTTAGAACCAGGCGTCTCTCCCGGTTGCGGTACCTTGACAGGCCGCACTCCCTGGGCACCCTGTGGTGCGCCTTGAGCAAGAATCAACGTCGCGTTGGCAAACACGAGGATCGCCGCGCCCGCAACGCATGAGCGTAGCGATTTGGGCAGGGCGATGCAGATAAACCGGTGCACAGTCTTATCTGGGTGGATTGGCGACGCTAGTAGATTTATGAAACCCGTCAACGTATTTCCCTCAGTTGAACAATCCTTCACTGCTCGCGCTGAATGAGACAAAGCCCCGTAGCTTACTACCGATCACCTGCGCCGCAAGTGCTTGGCCCTTCGAATCCGCGAAGCACGTCTGCCGTGGCGCACCGGTTGCGACTCGGACGTACGATCGCGATTACCTCATGTATTCTAGTAATGCCGATCGCTGGCACGGCGCTCGGCGGAATCCCAAACGACATTCCTCGGATCCGCTCTGTTCTTCACGCACAACAGCAAGCCTGGAACCGCGGCGACATTGATGGATTCATGAACGGCTATGCGCGCTCACCGTCGACTGTTTTTGTTTCAGGCGATGAAGTCAGACGCGGTTGGGACATAGTCCGCGAGCGGTATCGAACCAAATACTCCGATCGGGCGAAAATGGGGACGCTTACTTTTTCAGAGCTTGAGATCACTCTGCTGTCTCCTGACGCCGCCGCGGTGCTCGGTCACTGGAGCTTGAAACGCGCAAAGGACCGACCGCATGGCCGCTTCACGCTGATTTTCAAACGCCTGCCCGAAGGCTGGCGCATCGTGCACGATCATACGTCTGCGGCGCCATAAAAGTGATTTGTCGGGCGTCTGTGTCAGACGCCGGCGTTTCACAGAAACGCCCTACAATTCACGCAGCCTCACGAGAAGCTTCTCGTGAATGTTATCGAAACCGCCGTTACTAAAAACTACGACGACATCTTTTGGACGAAGTAACGGAACAATTCGCTCCGCAATGGCATCGGCATTTTGTTCGTAGAACGCAGGCCGGCCGGTCCCGACAATCGCAGCCACAACTCTCTCCGGTTTTAGTCGCTCGTTCTCGGGTATCTGTTCCAGCTTGGCCACCTGAGAAATAAAAACCCCATCGGCCAGTTTTAACGCTTCAGGAAGTTGCTGTTGAAACACTGCACGACGAGTCGTATTCGAACGCGGTTCAAACACAGCCCAAAGCCGGTGCCCACGGTAGCGCTGACGAAGCGCCTGCAACGTCTGCGCGATTGCTGTAGGGTGATGGCCAAAATCATCAATCACCTTAACGCCCCGCACTTCGCCACGGAGCTCCAGTCGACGCGCGACCCCAGCAAAACTCTTGAACGCAGCGTCGATTTTCGTCTTTGGCACATCGTAAAACCTTGCTGCCATCGCGGACATTGCAGCATTATGAACATTGAATTCGCCGACGAGCGGAATTTCGAAAGTGTCTTCCCCGAGCTTGAACCGCGAGCCTTCGGGGGAGTAAGCCACCTCACATATCCGTTGCGCGCAATTTTTAGAGAAACCGACCTCGATCATCTGCGCCAGGCAATCTTTGGCCACCTCGACGCAATTGGGATCGTCGCCGTTCAACAGCACCATTCCATTCTGAGGAACAATGTTGAGCAAACGCCGGAAGCTCAGCTTGATTTCATCGAGATTCTTGAAGATGTCCGCGTGATCGAACTCGATGTTGTTTACGATCACGAGTTCCGGGAGGTAATGAACAAACTTTGAGCGCTTATCGAAAAATGCAGTGTCGTACTCGTCGCCTTCAATTATGAAATACTTCGAATCGTTCAGCCGCGCGCCCTGGCCGAAATTTTTCGGCAGGCCGGCAATCAGATAACCGGGCTTGCGCCCGGCTTTCTCCATAATCCAGGCAAGCAACGCCGTGACGGTTGTTTTACCGTGCGTCCCTGTAACGACAAGATTATGTCTGCCGCGCAAGAAATAATTCTTCAGCACCTCCGGCAACGAGAGATAAAACAGTTTTCTATTCAGGACGGCTTCCACTTCCGGATTCCCGCGCTTCATCGCGTTGCCGATCACCACCACATCCGTGTCGGGCGGGATATTCTCTGCGCGGTAGCCTTGCTTAAGCGCGATCCCTTTCTCCTGTAGAAACGTTGACATCGGAGGATAAACATTTTCGTCCGAGCCGCTGACTTTAAAGCCGCGCTCTTGCAACGCGGCCGCCACCGAGGCCATTGCCGTCCCGCAAATTCCGAGGAAGTGAAATTTATTCGGTGCTTCCTTCACGCGAGTTCTTTACTGCGCGCTAGCCGCTTTGGCTAGCCATCATCTGTCATCTGTGAGGTCCTTCGCCGTCTGCGCGGCTCAGGATCAGCACATCATTTTTTCTGGAACACCTCCACCGCGTCCCATGCTTCGTCGGGCGGGGTGTGCTCGTACTCCAGCGAGCGGCTCAGATACATTTTCGCCAGGAGGTCGTCGGGATAAAATTCCAGGAAACGTGAAAACAGGATCTTGGCCTGAGTGAAATCACGGGCGCGGAATTTCTCGAGTCCCTCTTCGTAGCTTTCGAGCCACTTCAGCAATTCCGGATCGACGTCCTCATTTCGAGAACCGATGAACGTGAACACGTCCACCGGCTTGGTTTTGCCTTTCACCTGAACCCGTGCGACGGAACGCAGATAGACTTCCTCTCGCACGAGCTCGGCCGCTGAGGCGCCAACAAGAATATCGGCGCCGTAGACCCGTGTAAGACCTTCCAAACGTGATGCCAGGTTTACTGCGTCGCCAATAACAGTGGGATCCATCCGCTCCTGCGAGCCAATATTGCCAACGATCACCTCGCCTTGATTGATGCCGATGCCCATGCCAAGGCCCATCCGCCCTTCACTGCGCCACTTCTGATTCAGCTGTGCCAGTTCTTGTCGCATCGCCAGCGCCGCGCGCGCAGCGTTTTTCGCGTCCTGCGCCGTGCCAAGGCTGCGCACGTTGCCCCAAACCGCCATGATGGCGTCACCAATAAATTTATCGAGTGTGCCCCCATTGTTGAAAATGACCGAAGTCATCCGGCTGAGATGCTCATTGAGCTGCGTAACCAATGCCTCTGGATCGGCTTTTTCCGACAACGTGGTGAAGCCAATCAAGTCCGAGAACAAAATCGTCACCGGCACGCGCACGCCCTTGAGTGAGCTATAGTAGCTGTCTGGGTTTTCCAGAATTTCCCTGACTAAATTTTTCGAGACGTAGCGTTCCAGCGTGCGCCTGGTGCGCAATTTCTCCCGGCGCTCGAGGAAGTATTCGAACCCGAGTGAGAACAATCCGCTGAGGACGAGAGCCGCCAACACCGGAACAGTGAGCAGCAGCAACCCAGTGTTATCGTAAAGCAATCGCGCCGTTCCGAGACAAGCGGCCGTAATCGCCACAAGCGCGCCAATACAAATCAGCGGTTTCCGCACCAATGCGACAAGCGACCACGCAATAAGTCCCGCTGCGGCCACGAGCGTCAGGCCAACTTTCGGCGGTGTGGGCCGTAAAAACTCGTGACCAAGAGCTGCAGCCATAGCCTGCAAATGCAGCTCCGGACCCAATGTGGTTGTGCTGATTGGTGTATCGACGACATCGTGCAATACCTGCGCAGACGGTCCTACCATTATGATTTTGTCCTTGAAAAAGGCTCCATTGGCGTAATTCGCCTGCCACAGTTTGGGATCGAAAACTTCATAGAGCCGGTGCTGTTCGAATGCGTCCGGCGCGGTGAAACGAATCATGTAGCCGTGAAAATCGCGCGGCACATCATTTCCGTGGCCGATTTTAGTCAAAGCGCGGGCGGAAAGAGATTCATAAACTTCTGCGCCAGGATGCGGCGGCAAGCCCGCGAGTTCCAGATTCGTCACGCGATAACTCACAGCGCGAACTCTTCCGTCGATCACATCCGGCCAGAAATTCACGAATCCGACACGGTCATCCAGGAGTTGCGGCGGCGGAATCAGCGCACTGTTCGGTGTAGTCGCCTGCACCACGCCATTCTCCATATCGAAATTCGCACCGAGGACGACCTTGTCGTGGTAACGATCGAGCGCGGCGTGAAATGCCGGGTCACCATCGTTGGGCGGATTAAAAAGCAAATCAAATACAACCAGGCGTGCCCCCGCCCCAAACAGACGATCAAGCAAAAGCGCCCAAACTTCGCGCGACCACGGGAACGGCCGCTCAGCCAGGAGTTGAAGAGCCCGGTTGCCTTGGAGTTCTTCCGCGCTGTACGCCGTCAATTCTAACGTGCTTTGATCAAGTCCGAGAAAAACGAAATCGGGAGGCGGCGCGGTTTTTCGTCCCTCGCGACGAAGCAAATCTTCAAAGCCCTGCTCGCCACGCCACGGCGTCGAAATGAACGGCGCGCTCGGAAAGAAATGACCGACAAAAATCAGGCCAGTCCAAAAGAGACAAATCAGCGTCAGCACGAACAACCGCGCTCGGCCAAACCAATGCATGCGCGATTATAGCAAAACAACGCCGAATGACAGGTGATTAGTGAAAGGTGCAACTGGCGCGCGAAACGTGACAAGTGAGATCTGAGAGGTCCACGGTTGCAGAATTTGCTTCTCACTTCTCACTAATCACTTCTCACTAATCCCTCATATGCCTGATGACGCCCCGCTGACCTGCCCGCGGTGTAACGTGCCGCTGAAAGAAGTGCGCACTTCCGGCGGCGTTTTCTACGCGTGCGATGGGTGCGGCGGTCGCGCGGTGACCATCGAGTTGTTGCGCAATCGTTTCACGCCGGAATCAATCAATCCGCTATGGCTGCATGCCATGCGCGGCGAGGGACGCCTCGGCCTGCCTTGTCCATCATGCCGGCAGCCGATGATCGGCGTCGCCTTATCTGACCGAGCGGAAATCAACGTCGATGTCTGCCAGCACTGCCATTTCATCTGGTTCGACACCCACGAAGTTGACACGCTCGTTCCGCGCCAGCCGGAGCCGGCGCCGGTCGCTCCCGAACTTCCGCAAAAAGCGCGCGAGATGCTCGCCATGGTCGAAGTCGAACGGCTGTCCAAACAGGCCGAGGGCTCGGACCTAGACAGCGCCCCGCCCGAGGAATTGTGGAAACAGATCGCCGCGTGTTTTGGATTACCAGTCGAATTTGACGAACCAGAAGAGCAGCGAGAACCGTGGACAACATGGCTGCTTTCCGCCGCTATCATCTGCGCGAGTCTTGTTGCCTTTCCACACCTTCGCGAAGTTGTTCAACGTTTCGGATTGATTCCAGCGCAGGCGACGCGGCTCGACGGTCTGACGTTCGTCACGTCGTTCTTCCTTCACGCAGGCATAATTCATCTTGCCGGAAACATTTATTTCCTACTGGCCTTTGGCCATGCAGTGGAAAATTTTCTGCGACCGCTGCGGTATGTCGTGGTCATCGCCCTCGCGGCAATCGTCGGTGACCTGGCGCATATCGCTCTGGATCCTCGCTCACAGACCCCCTGTATCGGCGCCAGTGGCGGCATTGTCGGAGTGATTACGTTTTACGCTCTGAACTTTCCGCAGATGCGGCTCGCTTTTCTGATGCGCTGGGGATTCGTATGGTTTCACTGGATCCGATTGCCCGCCTGGTTCGTTTTCGTTCTTTGGATTCTCTTCCAGCTCATCGGCACTCTTGAGCAGAAAGCAGGCATGAGTTCTGTCTCATCGGCCGCGCATTTAGGCGGCGCCGCGGTCGGCATCCTCGCGTGGCTCGTTTGGCGAAAACCCAACGAAGAATCTCGACTTCTCAAATGACGAAAGAATGCCGAAATCCCAACGAAAAGCGGTTGTCATTTTGCGTTCAGCATTTACTTTCTGGCCCGCGATCTTTCCGCCTATTCCGCGTGCGCGGAATGAATCAGTGAGCGAGGTGGGAAAGATCGACAACGGAACAACAGCTCGCTGAACGAGGAGCCCCGACGCGATTTTTGGGGCAAACAACAATGCCAAGAGCCACTAATGCCCCGGCCAGCCGGGCGCGCCGTAAACGAATCTTAAAAAAAGCCAAAGGCTACCGCGGTCGCCGTTCAAAACTTTTCCGCTACGCGAAAGACGCGATCATGAAAGGGCGGTATTGGGCGTACCGCGACCGCAAAACGCGGAAACGCACGTTTCGTTATCTCTGGATTCAACGGCTAAATGCGGCTGCGCGCGCGAATGGAATGAACTACAGCCGTTTTGCGGAAGGATTGAAAGCCGCCGGCATTGGCCTCGACCGGAAAATTCTTGCCGATCTCGCAGTCACTGACGAAGCGGCATTTAAATCGGTTATTGACCAGGCTAAAGCAGCGCTGGAGAAGAAGAACAAAAAAGCGGCGTGACGGGAGCGCACGCTCCCGGCGTGCGGCATTTCTGATCGGCAGGATGTCGATCACTGCCCGTAAGATGCGGGCGCTACCCGATTCGCGTTGGACATCGCGCGCTAAACGTTCACGTTTCGCTCCAATGACCCACCCGCTCGAACAACTCCGCGACGAAGCGCTGCGCGAAATCGGTTCCGCGCCTGACGAACAGGCGCTCGAGTCCGTACGCGTAAAATATCTCGGAAAGAGCGGCAGCGTTTCCGCGTGGGGCGAGCAAATGAAAACGCTCGCGAAGGAAGAGAAGCCGGTCATTGGTAAGTTGCTCAACGACGTTCGCAACGCCGTCACCGCCGCAATCGAAGCGCGTGCGCAACAATTTCGATCGCAGAAAGAATCGGGTGCGCTCGCGAAAATCGACATCTCACTTCCCGGAACGCCGCGCGACATTGGCGCATTGCATCCGCTGACGCAAATGTGGGGGCGCTCGATCGAAATTTTTCGTCGGATGGGCTTCGCGCTCGCAGATGGGCCGGACGTCGAAGACGAATGGCATTGTTTCGATGCGCTCAACACGCCGCCCGAACATCCGGCGCGTAACGAACAGGACACATTTTATCTGCCGGACGGGCGATTGCTGCGCACGCACACTTCGACCGTGCAAATCCGCACCATGCGAGGCGCGCCGCCGCCGATTCGCGTAATCGCGCCCGGAGCCGCGTATCGCCGCGACGAACTGGACGCAACGCACAGCCCGCAGTTTCACCAGATCGAAGGTCTTTACGTCGATGAAAACGTCAGCGTGGCCGATTTGAAAGGCACGCTCGAGTTCTTCATGCGCGAATTGTTCGGCGCGGATACAGGAGTGGAGTTTCGGCCTCACTTTTTTCCGTTCACTGAGCCGAGCCTCGAGGTTTACGTGAAATCGAAAGCGCTCAAGGGCGGTGAACGCTGGATCGAAGTCGCCGGCTCAGGTGTCGTGCATCCTGCCGTTTTCGAGCAGGTCAACAAAGCGCGCGGCGACAAAGCTTACGACCCGGAAAAGTGGAGCGGCTTTGCCTTCGGTCTCGGTATGGATCGTCTCGCAATGATTTTGTTCGATATCCCCGACATCCGCCTCTTCGCGCAAAACGATTTGCGGTTCCTTCGCCAGTTCGCATGAAATTTTTAGTTAATTGGCTGCGCGAATTTGTCGATCTTCCAAGGACTCCGGAAGAGATCGCCGATTTGTTGACGCGCGCCGGAGTCGAGACCAAAAACATCGAAACCTGCCGCGCGAAGATCGAGAAGGTGCTTGTTTCGCAAATTACCGCGTCGTCGCGCCATCCGAATGCCGATCGACTCACCGTTTGCGAAGTGGATGACGGGAGCGGCACGAAACGACAAATCGTTTGCGGCGCCACCAATTATAAGGTCGGCGATAAAGTTCCGCTGGCCCTCTCAGGCGCGAAATTGCCGAACGGGACCGAAATTCGAAAAAGCAAACTGCGCGGCGTCGATTCGGAAGGAATGCTATGCAGCCCCATTGAGCTCGGCCTGGGCGAAGACGCCTCGGGTCTGCTGATTTTGTCGCCGGAGGCAAAAGTTGGCGCGCCGATTACCGATCTTTTCCCAAGCGATACGATTCTCGACGTCGAGATCACTCCGAACCGCGGCGATTTGCTCAGTCATTTTGGTCTCGCGCGCGAAATCGCCGCGCTGACCGGCAAGAAACTCAAGTCGACGCCCCGCGAAGCGAAAATACCCGTCAAAAAAACCGGCGTGACGATTACCGCAACACCTGAGTGTCCATTTTTCTCCGCGCGTAGGATCGACAAAGTGAAAGTCGGGCCGAGTCCGCAATGGTTACGCGCGGAAATTGAGAGCGTTGGCATTCGTTCGATCAACAACATCGTTGACATCTCGAACTTCGTGATGCTCGAGCTCGGACAACCGACGCACGCGTTCGACGCCGATAAGTTAAGAGGCGACATCAACGTTCGACTCGCGCGCGATGGCGAAAAGTTTCTCGCACTCGACGGAAAAACATACTCGCTGAAACCGGACAATTGCGTAGTCGCCGATCAAGAACGCGCTGTGGGGATCGGCGGCGTTATGGGTGGCGAGGAGACCGGCGTTACTGAGTCGACCAGGAATGTTTTGCTCGAGGCCGCCTACTTTTTGCCGGCGAGCGTTCGGCGCACCGCGCGGGAGCTGGATCTTCCAAGCGACGCGAGTTACCGATTTGAACGCGGCGTCGACCCGGAAATGGTTCTGCGCGCGTCAGCTCGCGCAACGGAACTGATTCAAGAAATTACGGGCGGAACTGTGGCAAGGGAAATTCACGTTGCCGGTGAGCTTCCATCGAACCCCTCTGACGTTTCGTTGATCTATGAAAAATGCGACCGTGTCGTGGGGATCCCGATCAAACCCAAAACGATCGACGAAATTCTCACGCACTTTGGTTTGAAGAAGATTAGCGCGGCCAAGATCACAAAATGGAAAATTCCAAGTTACCGGCGTGATTTGCAGCGCGATGTCGATCTTATTGAAGAAGTCGTACGCGCTTACGGTGCCAACAAAATTCCGGGGAGAGACCGCAGCCGGTTCACTCCTTCAACCGCGGCCGATCGCGAGTACGATCTGGAAACACACATGCGCGAGCGACTGGTTGCGCGTGGACTTTTCGAAGCGCGCACCTCGAAATTAATTTCGCGAAACGCTTCGGCGTTCAGCAAAGGCGCAGTCGAATTGCGAAATCCGTTGAGCGAAGATCACGTCGCACTGCGGCCGAGCTTGATCGCCGGTTTGCTTGGAGTGCTCGAAGGAAATATTCGCGCGGGGGCCGAGAGCGTTTCGATTTTTGAAATCGGACGCGCATTCATCCCGCCATCGGGAAAGGAGGAACGGCACCTTGCCCTTTTGCTCTGGGGAAATGTCGCTGGCGCACCGAACTGGCGATCGCAGGCAAAACGCAGCCTCGACTTGTTTGATCTCAAGGGCGCGCTCGAATGCGTTGTACCAAATCTTTCGTTTCGGCGAGGAAAATTCCCTGGTCTCGCGCTCGCGGTCGAAGTTTGTTCCGGCGACCAGCTAGTGGGGTTCGGTGGTCAACTTTTGGCCGACAAATCGAGCGCGCCAGGTTCGGTGCTCGTTGCCGAGCTGCACGCCGATCTCCTTTTGGCTACAGGCGAATCGGCAAAGAAATTTCGAGAGCTCGACCGCTATCCAGCGATCAGGCGCGATATTGCGATGCTCGTGCCTGACGAAATCTCGCAGGAAAAAATTTTGCGCACGATTGGAGAACCGCGCGAGCCGCTTTTGGAAAGCATCGAGCTGTTCGATTTGTTTAGCGGCGGCGAAATCGGGACGGGACGAAAGTCGCTCGCATATAGATTGACATATCGAGACCGAAGTCGCACACTGACGAGTGAGGAAGTGAACGCAGCGCACGCGAAAATTCGCGAGCGATTGCGGCGCGACCTCGGCGCGGAACTGCGCGAATAGTTCTTTGAGATTGAGAGCCGCTCGGTGAGGGTTGGGCAGGAAACCAGTGCTTTCCGTTCAACTCTCAGCCAGCGGCTTTCCAATTTGCCCTGCGATGTTCGCGATTGAGGTGACGTCCCCGAACCGATAGTTGACGAAATACGGAGGCTTGGTTGGTGCGGAAAATGACAGGCCTTGATTGGAAGTCAGATTCCGCAGCAACGGTCATCCGCCCTTTCCTAAAAGGGAACGGGAGAATTCACCTGAACGGCACCAGCGGGGTAAAATTTAAAACCCGGGTCGAATTTTTCGATCCGGGTTTTTTTGTTGATGCTGTGCCAAGGAACGGCGGTCTCTCGTCCGCCCAACTAATTTTGGACTGCGGTTTCTCGATCGTGATTTGAAAATCCGCCGGCGCAATCGATAGTGCGCAGTGACGTGCGCACTCTCCTGGCCCTCGAAGACGGTCGATATTTCGAGGGTGAATCATTTGGTGCAATAGGCACGCGCGTTGGCGAAGTTTGTTTCAACACCGCCATGACGGGCTATCAGGAGGTGCTGACCGATCCGTCGTACCGCGGACAGATCGTGGCGATGACTTATCCCTTGATCGGAAATTACGGGATCAATTCGCTCGATCAGGAGAGCCGCTCGCCGCATGTGCGCGGATTCGTCATAGAAGAATTGACTCAGATCCCGAGCAACTGGCGCTCCGAAATGTCGCTCGATGAGTATCTGCGAAGATGGAATATCCCCGGCGGGCAGGAAATCGACACGCGCGCGCTGACGCGGCATCTGCGCACCCGCGGTGCAATGAAAGCATGTCTTACGACTGAACAGATTTCGCCCGCAGAAGCGACGCAACGAGCGATTGAAGGCGAGGGCGTGATCGGGATGGATTACGTCAGGGAAGTATCAACAAACAAAATTTACCGCTGGGACCCGGAGGACAAGTTCAGCGTGCCGTGGTCGATTGCCGGTAATGGGGAAACCAAACGCGCGCTGCCGCCAATCAAGTTTCAAGTCGTCGCGTACGACTATGGCATCAAAGAAAATATCCTGCGCCTGCTTCGCCAGAAAGGCTTTGCAGTAACTGTCGTCCCAGCAGCGACGCCTGCCGACGTAGCGTTGGCATTGAATCCCGACGGAATTTTTCTCTCCAACGGCCCCGGCGATCCCGCGGCGCTACCTTACGCGCACGAAACGGTGCACGATTTGATGGGCAAGAAGCCGATCTTCGGAATCTGTCTTGGTCATCAGATTCTCGGTTTCGCGTTTGGCGGATCGACCTTCAAATTGAAATTCGGCCATCGTGGCGCTAACCAGCCGGTAAAAGATTTGCGCACCGGCAAAGTGGCAATCACTGCGCAAAATCACGGATTCGCCGTCGACGCAGAGTCGCTGCCCACAGATGTGGAAGTAACTCATATCAACTTGAACGACCGCACGGTTGAGGGAATGCGTCACAAGGAATTGCCGATCTTCAGTGTGCAATATCATCCTGAAGCGGCGCCCGGCCCGCACGACGCGACATATTTTTTCGATCAGTTCGCTGAGTTGATCGAGAAGCAAAAATAATGACGAAAGCCGAATGACGAAAAGCCAAGCCAAGCCGCGTCTTCGGTATTCGTCATTTTGTGACCGATTGACCAATGCGCCAAGCAGCCCAGATTTGTTTCATGTTTAATTCAACCAACAAACCTACAGTTCTGAAAGTCGCAGTAACCGCGACATTCATTACAGCATTGGCGGTCGCGCCGCTGGCGATCGCCCAGGAACACGAGCACAGTGCCGACGCCGGCGCTTCGAAAGAAGTAACCGGCGAAGTTGTCGATATGATGTGCTACGTCGATCACAACGCCGTCGGCGAAAAGCATGGTCAGTCCTGTGGGGCAAAATGCATCAAAAGCGGTGGGCCCGTGGGCATCGTCAGCGACGGCAAGGCATATCTCGTGGTTGGCGAACACAAGCCAATGAATGATCAGCTTGCCGAATACTGCGGCAAAAACATCACGTTGAAAGGCAAGCTCGCGGAGCGTGGCGGCATCGCGATGATCGAGAACGCCGAGATCGTCAAGAAATAGCGCGCGATCCACGCCGTCATTCCGAGCGAAGTCGAGAAATCCCGTGGCATTACCTGCGGTCGTTCGACGGGATCCTTCGACTTCGCTCCGCTCAGGATGACGCCGTGGTTTATTTGTAATACGGCCGAAGCGACGGACGCAGCTTTCCCACTCGAAGCGCCGTTTCAATTTGCAAGTCAGAGACGGGCGCATCGGAGACTTTGCGCAGCTCGCCGGCCTCAAGCGCCGCAATCGGTAATCCGTCGCGGAATAAAATGCGGCCTGCGGTGAGCGCGGCAATGCGCGGGCCAGGCGTGAGAATCCCCTGCAAATTCAGCGGGTCCGCAGCGCTGAGCGTAATCAGCCGGCCATTTAGCGGCGTCTTGCGAATGGAACGCAATAAACCGATCGCTTCAGGCAACGCGAATTGTTCTCCGCTGATTCCGCCAACAAAATAACCGCCGCGAATTTCGCCGCGCGCTTCCCATCGGCGATAAATTCGCCCCAATTCATACCACCTGACGGCAGACGTTTCGCGCTCGAGCAATCGGCGAAACATAACGCCGTAGCGGCGCAATAGCACCCGTGCAAATTTCTCGATGGCAGTGTCACGCTCGGAGCTTCCCGCACCGTTTCCAGTTGATTTCGAGGCAATCTCCGTTCTCAGCAACGACCAGCGACCTGCGAACTCAATGCTCGCCACATTTGTTTTGTGCCGTCGCTTTCCAATGTTGCGGCCGAACGTAGGCCGTTTATTTGATGGAACGAGAAGCGCCCGCAACCCATCGAAACTGTCCGAAGTCACCAGACCGAGTGCCGCGAGCTGCGACAAAGCTTCCTCGACTTGAGAAGGCAGCACCGACTTGTCGGTGCGCCGTACCAGCTCAGCGAAAAACAGCGCGCCACCGCTTTTCAGGGCCTCGAAGACAGCTTGGCTTCCGCTCGAAAGTTCAATCGCAGAATTGCCCTCAGCCAGGAGCAGCCAGTCATGCAAATTTTCGCGCTGATAGAGCGCGATTGGGCTTGATCGCAGCGGGGCCGACGCACGCGTGCGCGGATTTTGCGGCGCGCTCAAACGTCCCCAGCCGACGCGACCGGAGAAGCAAAGACGATCCAGCCACTCCGGATCGTAATCAATAACGCGCGCGGCGAGCACTGCCGATTCCCAAGCCGCCAACGGCAACTCGGAACCGTCGAGTTGTTCCAACACGGACTGCAAACCTTTCGGTCCTTCCACGCGATATTCTTGATCGGCGTGCTGCCACGCGAACAGAAATCGATAGAAATCCTGAACTGAGACCGGCTGAATCTCCGCCCGGAGCCGGTCGATCGTGAGCCGGTGAATTCGCGCCAGCAGCCGGCGATCACACCATTCTTGCTTGGTTGCCTGCGGTCGAAATTTTCCGCGGAGAATGAATCCTTCTGCTTCGAGGCCCAGCAATGCCGCATCAATTTCTGAACGCGATAACTCCAAAATGTCTGTTAGCTCATCGGCAGTAACCGGTCCGCAAACTTCCAATCGCCCGCGAACCAGTTCGCGAATTCCGTTGGCTCGTTCCCAATTCTTTCCACGCAGCGCCTCAGGAACGATCAAATCGCGCTCGACAACCGCGTTGGGATAAATCGCATGAATCATCGGAAGCCGTTCCGCAGCGATACAGAACGTCTTGGTCGCGCCAGCGTTTTGGAGTGCGCCGGTGCTCCGGCGCTTTTCGGAATTTTCCTCACCGTTCGAAAGCGGCGCTGCAGCGCCGCAGTCCAAAACCTCGCGGTGTTTTGGTTGTTGCGCGGGAACAACCAGCCGCGTGGCCCGATTTTCAGCTGCAAGCGCTGACATGAAATGTTCTGCACTTTCGCCACCTGACGTTCGCTGAACCTCCTCTTCGGTCATGACACCGAGCAACATCAGCGCGTCGTGCAATTCGTCTGCGTTTGTCGCTTCAGGCCAAGCTTCTTTTTCGACTCTCTCGATTGCGGCCGCGTCTAGAACACCCAATCCGTCGCTGCCGTTTCTTTCAGAAGCTCGCCGCGTGTAAACCGCCTGCGTGCGACGTTCTTCGAGAGGCGCGTTATCTAAAAACGCGTACGGCCGAGCATTTAAGATCTCTGACGCGAGCGGCGATGGTTCCGGCAAATCGCGCGCGATGCAGCGGATCTCACCCTGTTCAATCCTGCGCAGAACTAGTTCGAGACCATCGATGTCCATCGCTTCGGTCAGACAGTCGTCAATTGTCTGCCTCACGAGGGGGTGATTCGGAATTTCGCGGTCACCAACGATGTGTTCGAGGCACGCGAGCTGGTCTGGAAAAACTGCGGCCAAAAGATTTTCCGATTCCATGCGCTGCAATGGCGCTGCGATTTTTGCGCCGCCGCGAAATCGTGGCACGGCGAGCGAACGCGTCGCGTTCCAGCGCCACCGAATCGTGAACATCGGCGCGTCGAGCAACGCTTGAACGAGAAGGTCGCGGACAGTTTTCGAATTCAGATAACGAAAAACTTCCTCCAGCGGAAATGAATGCTGTGTACCCAGCGAAATCACGATGGCGTCGTCCGTCGCCGCTGCTTGCAGCTCGAAATTAAACGAACGACAAAAACGTTTTCTCAGTGCGAGACCCCAGGCTCGATTGATTCGACTACCAAAAGGCGCGTGCAAAACGAGTTGCATCCCGCCCGATTCATCGAAGAAGCGCTCCATCACGAGCGTTTGCTGCGATGGAATTGCGCCAAGCGCGCGATAGGCGTCGGAAAAATAATCGGCGAGCTGCTGCGCAGCATCAGGGGGCAACTGAATTTCCTTAGTCAGGCAATCACGAACGTCTTCGCCATCGCTCAGCAATTGTTCGATCTCCGTTCGCAAATTGGAAACCGCCTCTGACAATTCAGCGGTGCGTGCCGGTGCTTCGCCCAACCAAAAAGGAATTCCCGGAGGTTGGCCTTTCGCGTCTTCTACACGAACCACGCCTGAGTTCACACGTAAGATTCGCCAGGACGCGTTGCCGAGCTGAAAAATGTCGCCGGCCAAGCTTTCCACAGCGAAATCCTCGTTGACTGTGCCAACGAAAGTTTCCGATGGTTCGAGAATGACTCGATAATCAGCGTTGTCGGGAATCGCGCCGCCTGAAGTCAGCGCGACGAGTCGCGCGCCGCGCCGGCCACGCAAACGATGATTCACCCCATCGTGATGAATCAATGCTGAACGCCTGCCGCGCTTGGTGCTGAAACCATCGGCGAGCATTTTCACGACGCTATCGAACTCGCCGCGAGTGAGATTCCGGTACGGCCAAGCTGAAGAGATGAGCTCAAAGAATTCATCTTCATGCCAATCTTCTGTGGAAGCCGCAGCGACGATTTGTTGGGCGAGCACATCCAGCGCTTTTTCCGGGATGTTGAGATGATCCAGTTCGCCACGATGCACGCAGCGAAGTAACGCCGCGCATTCGATCAGTTCGTCACGGCTCAACGGGAAGATACGGCCTTTCGGCAAGCCGCTACGTTTGTGCTCAGCGCGACCGACGCGTTGCAGCAGGGTGGCTATGGAGCGCGTGCTACCGAGCTGACATACGAGATCAACCGAACCGATATCGATGCCCAACTCGAGCGAAGCCGTGGCAACGAGCGCTTTCAATTCGCCGCGCTTCAATCGGTCTTCCGCATCGAGACGCAGTTTCGCGGAAAGACTTCCATGATGCGATGTGACTACATCGGCGCCAAGCAGTTCGCTCAAGTGATGTGTCACCCGCTCGGCCATCCGGCGCGTGTTCACGAAAACCAAAGTAGTCTGGTGCGCCTGAATCAGTTCCGCGAGCCGACGGTAAATTTCCTCCCAAACTTCGTTCGACATCACGGCTTCCAGCGGCGAACTCGGGAGCTCAATCGCCAGGTCCAATTCGCGACGATGTCCGATGTCGATGATCTCGCAATCCGGATTGCCAGCGCCATCCACGGCGCAAGTGCCGACGAGGAAACGTGCAACCTCTTCAATCGGTTTTTGCGTTGCAGATAAACCGATTCGTTGGAGCGGATTTTTCGCCTGCCCGCCGTAGCCTTGGCGAAGGCGGGTTAGCGCCGCCAATCGTTCGACGCTCAGTGCGAGATGCGCGCCTCGCCGGTCGTCAACGATGGCGTGAATCTCATCGAGAATCAGCGTTCGTACCGTGCTTAGCATGCGCCGGCCGGAATCGGAAGTGAGCAGCAGATAGAGGGATTCCGGCGTCGTGACTAGAATGTGCGGCGGCTTCTTTATAAGCGCCTGCCGTTGCGCGGCAGTCGTATCGCCCGTGCGCACTTCAGCGCGCACATCGAGTTCCCGACCATTCGTTTGACCTAACAAGGCGCGAATTCCTGCAAGCGGCTCCTGAAGATTTTTGCGAATATCATTGCTCAACGCTTTGAGCGGCGAGACGTAAACAACTTGCGTTTCGTCCGGCAAATCGCCCTCGGCGCCCTGGCGGAAAAGAGCATCGAGTGAAGCGAGAAACGCCGCCAGCGTTTTTCCAGAGCCTGTCGGCGCAGAAATCAGCACGTGCCGACCGGATTGGATTGCCGGCCAGCCACGCACTTGCGGTTCAGTCGGTGATCCAAAAGTTTGCTGGAACCAACGCTCGACCGCAGGATGAAATTGAAAGGACTGCATGAAAATGAAAGCTGCAAAACTCAGTTTAGGCGACGATGCTGCAAAGGAAAGCAGTCGCGCGGTTTGTCATCCCGAGCGAAGCGAGGGACCTCCCCGACGGAAGGTTGAACACACAAGCTAACTAATGTGTTCGATCACCTCTCGTGAGATCCTTCACTTTGTTCAGGATGACTCTGCGTCATTTTACGCCAGAGCGCTTTGTTCTCAACGCGATCACTTCGCGCAGCATCCGCAGGCTATCACGAAAAAAACTAACTTTACTGCCTTCAGCATGGTTCCACCGCACGGGAATTTCGCGAATCCGTAAGCCTGCGCGCTGTGCGAGATAAAGCAGCTCGACATCGAATGCAAAACCATCCACTCGCGCCGCCTCCAGAATCGAACGGCAAACATCGAGCCGAAACGCCTTAAATCCGCATTGCGTGTCCCAAAACGGCAGGCCGGTCGCGACGCGCACAAGCAGATTGAAAACACGGCCCCCTTGCTCTCGCCGCCACGGTTGATGAATGCCAATCAAACTGCGGTCGAGCGCGCGCGAACCGAACGCAATGTCGACTTCGCCATTTGCAATTGGCTCGATGAGTTTCGGCGTTTCTGTGAGCGGCGTGGAAAGATCCGCATCAGAAAAGAGCCCGATCGGTTCTCGCGCCGCAAGCAATCCGGAACGCACGGCCGCGCCCTTGCCACGATTCGGAAAATTTTCGATCAACCGCGTTTGGATCGTTGCCCCATTCAACTTTTCGCGTGCGACAGCGGCAGTTGCGTCGGTTGACCCGTCGTTCACCACGATCAATTCACTTGTCGGAGCATTGGCGGCGAGATAATCGATCGCAACCCTGAGCGTTTCGCCGATGCGCCCTTGTTCATTGAAGCACGGAATCACGATGGAGAACGGCGGGAGCATGAAGCGTTAAAGCGGGTAGCCCTGTGTTGTCATGTTGAGCGAAGCGAAACGTCTCTGATTGTCATCTTTGCGCGACCGGAAGAACTCCTCTGAGATTCTTCGCTTCGCTCAGAATGACAATGCCGTTTTCGCTTCAGCGGTTCAACGCTTCGACCAATCACGAACTCACTTGTAAATCTCCACGACAAACTTGCCATTTGGATCGACATACCCGCGATACATGCCGTTTGTATTAAATGGCAAAGCGATCTCGCCATTTTTATCGATGGCGATCAATCCGCCAGCGCCGCCGAGCTTTTCCACTGCGTCCAGAGCCATTTGCGCCGCTTCCTGCAATTTCATTCCCCGATATTCGATCAGCGCTGAAACTTCATGAGCCACGCCGGCACGAATAAAATACTCGCCATCGCCGGTACAGGACACCGCGCAGGTTTGATTGTTCGCATAGGTCCCGGCGCCTATGACCGGCGTGTCGCCGATTCGCCCCGGCAGTTTGTTGTCCATCCCGCCGGTCGAAGTCGCCGCCGCCAGATTACCAGCCTTATCCAGCGCGACAGCGCCCACCGTGCCGTGCCGACCATCTTCCGAGATAAAAAATCTCTTGCCGCCGACGCCGCCGTGCTTTTCCGCTTCCTTAATTTTCTGCAATGCGTCCCAGCGTTCCTGCGTAAAAAAATATTTTGGATCCACTAGCTCAATCCCGTTTTCCTTCGCGAACGCTTCCGCGCCCACGCAATCGAGAATCACGTGAGGAGATTTTTCCATGACCAGTCGGGCGAGGCTGACGGGGTTTTTCACGCGTTTGACGCTGGCAACTGCCCCGGCTTTCAGCGTGTTTCCATCCATAATGGAAGCGTCCATCTCGTTTGTGCCGGCGCTTGTGAAAACAGAACCTCGACCCGCATTAAAATGCGGGTCGTCCTCCAACACGCGCACGGCTGCTTCCGTTGCGTCGAGACTTGATCCGCCACGCTTCAAGATTTCGTAACCAGCCGTCAGCGCGCGCTCGAGGCCCGCGCGATATGCGCGCTCTTTTTCCGGAGTCATCGTGCTGCGCTCGATGGTTCCGGCGCCGCCATGGATTACGATTCCAAAATTCTTTCTTTGCATCTCTTCCTGATTCTCAGGGCGTTTTCCCGTTGCAGCTGTCGGGGACGGTGCCGGTTCTTGCGCAAGCGCCTCGAAAGCCTTCGGGGCTGCACTAAAGAGCAGGAAGACAAAGAAGCAATTCGCTGCGGCCAGCAATTTCACATTCCGTTAAAGTCACTCTCGAAGCGTCAATTGTCGATCCTAGTGGCCGGGCAGGGGACGACGCTTGGATGTGCCGTCGAAGGCTGTGTCGCCGCCAAGAATGATCGGCAAACCTTCCCTGCCCGCGCGCTCCTGCATGATCCGAATGGCAGAGGGGTGGACTCCGATTTGGCCAGTGGCACGGCTGATCTCGGAACAAACGAATCGAAGACGACCTGCGATTTTAACGGTAACTTTGCTCTTTGCCCGCCCCGCAACTAAGGCCAACTTTTGCTCGCCATGGCAGACGCTCAACCGCCGCCCGTTTTAGTTGCGCAGGGAATCGGCCACATCTCACGCAATTTTCTGCGCGAGGTCGGCGGCGTGTTCTGGTTCATCGTAAACACGTTCGAGGAAATGTTCGAACGCATCCAACAGGGGCGGGTGCCGTTTCGCGCCACCAGTTTTTTTCGGCATAGTCAACGCGCCGGTGTCGATTCCGTGCCACTGGTGGGCCTGGTGTCATTTTTCCTCGGACTGACAATGACGTTGCTCACCGGCTACCAATTACAACGCTTCGGAACAGAACGGTTGATCCCTGGCTTGGTGGCAATCGGTTTTACGCGTGAACTAGGCCCACTTCTCACCGGCATTATGGTGGCGGCGCGGATCGGTGCTGCGTTCACGGCCGAGCTCGGCACCATGCAAGTTTCCGAGGAAGTCGAAGCGATCGAATCCATGGGTATCGGCCCGCTGCGTTTCCTTGTTGCGCCGCGGATGCTCGCCTTGATTCTCTTGATGCCGTGTCTCTCCACGGCTTCGAACATCGCCGCGATACTTGCAAGCAGCCTGATTTGCAAAGCCTATTTCAGTATCGCGTTTCCATATTTTCTCGATCTCGTAAAAGATTCGTTGCTCATTCGCGACATCATCACCGGGATCTTCAAGAGTTTCCTGTTTGGCCTGCTCATTGCGGCTATTGCCTGTTACCGGGGATTGACCGTGAAAGGCGGTGCAGCGGGCGTGGGCATCTCCACAACGTCCAGCGTCGTGACGGCGATCACCGCCGTGATCGGCTTCGATACGCTATACAACGTTATCTACACGACGTTTTATCCAACATGACGACGCCCAAGCACATGGTCGAGTTACGCGACGTGTGCATGCAATTTGAAGAAAACAAAGTCCTCGACGGCTTTTCGCTCAACGTGGAGCCGCAGGAGCGTTTGGTGATCATGGGCCAGAGCGGCAGTGGCAAGAGCACAATTTTGCGGTTGATTCTCGGCACGCTTCGCCCCAATGCCGGTTCCATTTTTTTCAAGCGCTTTGAAATCACGGGGCTCCAGCGGCGGAAACTTCAGGCCGTCCGGCAGCATATGGGCATGGTATACCAATATTCGGCGCTGCTCAGTTCTCGTAACGTGCGCGAAAACGTTGCCCTCCCCCTCGAAGAGCTTACGGACAAATCGCGTGATGAGATTGACAAAATCGTCGATGAAAAATTGGAGCTTGTCGGCATGAAGGATTCCAAAGACCTCTTGCCGGAGGAACTCAGTGGCGGCATGCGGAAACGCGTCGCCCTTGCGCGCGCTCTGGTGCTCGAGCCGGAGTTGATGCTTCTTGACGAGCCGTCAGCCGGTCTTGACCCGGTCATCGCCTCCGTCATCGACGAATTAATTATCAGCCTGAGTGATACAGCGAAGGTCACATCCATCACCGTCACGCACGAAATGGACAGCGCCTTTCGCATCGGCACGCGAATGGCTATGTTGTATCAGGGAAAAATCATTGAAGAAGCCGAACCTGAAAAATTCAAACAATCCAAAAATCCGGTGGTCGCTCAGTTTTTGAGCGGCAGTACTGAAGGTCCCATTCTGGAAGGCAGCCTCGATGCAATTACAAAGAAATGAAATCATGACTGGCCTGCTGGTGATCGGCACGATCGCCGTGGTCGCATTCCTTTTGGTTTTGCTCGGTGCGCCGGGATTGTTCCGCCCGCTTGTGACGTACAAGATTTACTTCGATAACGCTGCGGGAATCAAACAGGGCGCGCCGGTGATGCTGGCCGGTCGCAACATTGGTCAGGTGCAAAAATTGTATTCGCCCGTCTCGCCCAAAGAAGAAAAGCAGGCGGAAGCAGCGGCCACAACCATTAATCAGCCGGAAGCGAATGCGAGTCCCAGCCCGACTACCACGCCTAGCAAACCAAGATTCGAAGTGCGCGTGGACGTGCAGGTGGACAAGAACGCCAAGGTGTATCGGGATGCCAAGACCCGCATGATGCAGCTTGGATTACTGGGCGACATGGCGATCGATATTACGCAGGGGACCGAAGCCTCCGGCCGCGCAAAGGATGGCGAGATATTCGCTGGAGAACGCACTCCCGACCTAGGCGAAGCGGCAGCGAAGATGCTGGAAGTGATCAAACCTGTCGCAGCCGAAGCGACTAACACCATGAAGGATCTCCAGCAGACGGCGCAAAATCTTAACCGTCTCACCGACGAAAATTCCGAGCTAACCCTTGCTCTCAGCCAGTTCAAAACGTTCGGCGAACATATGTCCGGTCTGACTGCGCCGGACAGCGCCCTTTCGCATTCGCTCACAAACATCGAGAAAATCAGCACCAGCCTTACGGAGAACGACAACATCGAGGTGACGCTGCGAAACCTGCGCAACTCGTCAGAGAAATTAAAGGTGGCGACCACCGAGCTCGAGCCCGCCGGTACAAACATCAAGCAATTTAGCGAGACGATAAAAACTCAGCCGTGGCGTTTAATCTGGCCCTCGACAAAAAAGTACGCCGAAGCATCCTCAACTCCCGCTCCCGGTCAGGGCACGATCACGGTACGCAAAAGCGCGAAGACCAAACCGCGCCCGCGCGCAACTCCCACACGCACGAGCAGCCGGTAGGGTAGCGCACTGCTTGCTCTAACGATCAGCGCTTGTTGGGACGCCGCCTCGCGGGTCCTCTGCGCTCGGGCGCCGAGAGCGCACTGATCGTCACGTAGTATCCGTCCGGATCCGGGAGTGAGAACTCCATAGTTCCAGTGTTCGGGTTCACGTGGGGCTCGTCCTCGAATCGGGTGACGAGAGCGCGTGCCCTCTTCAGGGCTTTGTCGAAATCGTCGACGCGGAAGAACAAGAGGAGGCCTTTGCCAGGTGACGCATCGTCCGGGCTTATCAGGGAGGGATGCTCGTGCACGCCCCACTGGTGGAGGCAAAGCAACACAGTTCCATCCGTATCGACGATTTGACCCCAGTAGACATGGGCCGGAGCCGTCTCGGGCTGGCCGAATAGCGACTGGTACCATTTGAAGCTAGCGGCAACGTCGCGTACGCCGATGATCGTCCACGTGCGTTTCATCGCATTTGCGGTGTCGGCCTAACCCCGCCACACTGAGGGGCGCGAGCGGAGCGAGTGTCCCGCTCTAGTGTGTGGTTAGGCGTCTTGTGCCTGAGTCTTGTCGATCTGTAGAAACTCAACCGGTGCCCCATTGTCTTCGATGAATGCGACGGTGACGCCTGGGCTGGGGCTATTTGGTGCGATGATCACCTTCTTGTCCTTGAGTTCTTGCTCAAGATCGTCGACCTCAAAGGCCACATGAGGCATGGTCTTGACGAGCTCCGGATACGGCGCATCCGGTTCGTACCTCATCCACTCGATGTGGTAGAGACTTTCCTTGTAACCACTCACATAAATTTTCAAGTGCTTCAGATGCACTTCGCCCTCTCTTTTTTCAGTGGTCGGAATTCCGAGATGATGGTACTTCCTCATTTCGAACACTCGCCTGAAGGGCTATTGAAAACATCTAACGAGGTTTATATAGAAGCTTTCAGCTTAATTCCATCATAGACCTAAAAACCGCCGGCGTACACACGCGAACGATCTCGGCAAAGCAGAATCTAGCTAAGGCCCGTAGCTCTTGGTGAATTTCTTCCGCGATTCTGTCTCGGGTTCAGCTGAACTGATCGGGGCCGATGGTTGCGCCTCGGCTGGGGACGATTGTTCTGCGGATTCTGGTTGCGGCGTCGGTGCTGCGGCTTCCGGCGCCTCAGGCTGCGCGGCGCCCTTGGGCTGTTCCTTCGCAATCTCTACATATGCCATTTGCAAATTGGAAAGCGCGTTGCTCAACACTTTTGTCTCTTCGTTCGTCAGGTTGCCGCGCGTTTTTTCCTGAATCATGGCGAGTTGATCGATGAACATTCTGGCCAAATCGAGGTTCACTTCGGGTTCGCCGCTCTTTGGATTCGGAATTTGGCCAAGAAACAGCGCGGCGTTTTGCGCATGCATGATGACAAATTCAATGAAGCGCTGCGAAAGCTCGCCGCTTAGTGTGGTTTTTTGGACTTCAGCCATAGAAGAAAGTGATGAGTGATGAGTGACGAATGATCAGTTGAACCAGTATATCATGGACGGGTTCTCTCGTCACCCGCCTGCCCGTCGTAGCCCCAGTCTCGCCGCTCTATCCGAAGGCGGCTCACTTTTTCTCTGGAGGTCGCACCGTTGCTAAAACGTACGGTTGATCACGAAAATATTTTGCCGCCACTAGCTTAATATGCTCAGGCGTCACCGCGTTCACATCGTGCTCGAGTCGCTTGTAGAAATCGAAGCCGAGTCCGTAGAGCTCGTCCAGCGCGCAATGATAGCCAAACGCCTCATTGCTTTGATTGGCAATCTCCTGTTGACCAATCAGTTTCTTTTTCGCCCGGGCTAGTTCTTCGGGGGTGAGCCCATCATTTGCCAGCTTGTAGATTTCATCCAGTAACGCGGTCTTCACCGGCTCGATCTTCTGCGGATCGGTGCCGAGATAAAATGCGAAAAGTCCCGGCACCAGACCCTGCATCTGGCTGGCGCCGACATAATAAGCCCAACCCGGATCCCGAATGCGGATGAAAAAACGCGATCCTAAATCGCTGCTGGCTTCATCGATCAATTCCAGGGCGTAACGATCAGGGCTCAACAAACTCGCGCCGCGAAACCCGACCATGAGCACGCCTTGCGCTTTGTCTTTGCGGCTCTCGACGGTTTCCGGTTTGCCCAGAGGCGTCGAAGGTTTTGCATCCGTGAGTGCGAGCGCGCCGGGCTTCATTTTTGCAAGCGCTTCCTCGACGAGCTGCTTTACTTCGGCCGCTTTGACATCGCCAAAGACGAAAATCACACCATTTTTTGCGGCGACGTAACGATCACGAAAGTCGATCAAATCTTTTTGCGTTAATCGCTGAACAGAATCAATGGAGCCGTTCGTCCGCAGCGCGTACGGATGCTGCGCAAACAGCGCCTGCCGCATGATGTTGCGGGCGACCGCGGCCAGCTGCTCTTCCTCCTGTTGGATCGCGGCGATCTGGATTTCCCTTTCACGCGCGATCGCTTTTTCGGGAAAGGTTGCGTTGAGCAGCACATCCGAGAGCAGGCCCACACCCAATTTCACGTCGGGCTTCATGAC
>Ga0209690_1000061_pt1 | contig 45685 bp, 47 predicted proteins | sample GraSoiAngelo_150_FD_186164 | JGI IMG/M metagenome (GOLD analysis project Ga0209690, IMG submission 186164) | Grasslands soil microbial communities from the Angelo Coastal Reserve, California, USA - 14_1009_09_40cm (SPAdes) (version 2) | ecosystem: Environmental > Terrestrial > Soil > Grasslands ... | reverse complement strand
ATGAAGGCCAAGGGTTCCAAACCGATGCGCACCATAGGCAGCCTCACCCTGTGCCGCTCTCTGCTGAAGGCCAGCCTCGTGGACCGATTCCGCGTGGTTGTCTTTCCCGTCATCACCGGAAGCAGCGGCCGGGAGCGGATCTACGACGGCTATCCCGATGTCGCTCTCGACATGATCAAGAGCCGGACGTTCGACGGTCGCATCCAGCTGCTCGAGTACGCTCCGACGATTCTGCCCGGGCCGCCCGGCAGCACCAAGGTCAACTCATGACGGACACGTAGCATCCCTTATCAGAAGAGGAGGCCCGTGGGCGCGAATACACAACTGCTCGACGGCGATCTGCCGGTCGGCTCCGGGTGTGGCCTACCGTTGAAGGCATGACGATCCGACGCATGGATCACGTGAGCATCGTGGTCGACGACCTCGCCGCCGCCACAACGTTCTTTGTCGAGCTTGGACTCAAGCTGCAGGGCGAAGGGCTGGTCGAGGGCGGTTGGGTTGACCGTGTGGTGGGCCTCGAGGGCATCCGGGCGGACATTGCGATGCTCGAGACCCCGGATGGCCAGGGACGGCTCGAGTTGGTTAAGTTCCACTCACCGACGGTCCGGGGCGGCGACCGGCACGCGCCGGCGAACACCCTGGGCATGCGCCATGTCGCATTCGTGGTCGACGACATCGACGCTGCCGTTGCCAGCGTGCGAGCCCGCGGCGGGGAGCTCGTTGGCAAGGTGGAGCAGTACGAAGACATCTATCGGCTCTGCTATGTCCGCGGTCCGGAGGGCATCATCGTCGAGCTCGCTCAGCAGATAGGCTGAGTCCGCTGGACGGTCGCCAACCGCCTTGCCAGCGCGAAGGGAAGCGATTACGAAGTTATCTCACCCCACCCAATCAGGTGGGGGCGCAGCGGTTGAGCAACCGCCGTCAAGCGAGCTGTATCAACAAGTTGTCGACATCAATCCGCCGGCCCAGCCACGCAGGGTGTCTGCCATCTGCCGGTTGCTGTAACCGGAGGGCTACCGACGGCGTAATCGGAGCTCCGATGTGACGGTGGATCATGAGTGGGCGATGGAAACGCCATAGAACGACAGTCGCGACACGGCTGGACACCGGCGCTCGCGCTCGCCGGCATCCTGGTCGTGGCCTTCGTATTGCGGCTCGTGATCGGCCTGCAGCTGCCGCTCGACGCCGACGAGGCGGTCGAGGCGATCGGCGGGCTCCGGTTGCTGCATGGCGAATTGCTGTTGATGGAGCCGGATGGTCGCTACCTGGGCGCGCTCGACTGCTATTTCATCGCGCCTTTTCTGGCCGTGCTCGGTCCGACTCTGCTGGCCGTCCGGGCCGCCATGAGCCTTGTCGGTGCGCTCTACGTGGCCGCGATGTGGTGGCTGGGCCGACTGCTCTTTCGCAGCCCTCGGGGTGGCCTTCTCCTGGCGGCGGTGGCAGCAGTCTTTCCGCTCTTCGCTGTCGACTATGCCGTCAAAGCCCGCGCCTACGGCTCGCTACTGTTGCTCGAGGCGCTGCTGCTGGCACTAAGCGTCCGTGTCGTATGGCCTAACCGCGAGCCGCGACGCAGGGATTGGCTCGCGGCCGGCCTGGCGGCCGGCCTGGCGGTCTGGCAGCATCCGCTGCTGGCGCTGCCAGTCGGGCTCTGCTTGATGGCCGGGCTGCTCCGCGCCCGGGCCTGGCGAAGTCTGCTGCCAGCCGTGGCCGGCGGCCTGATCGGGTTCACCCCTTGGCTGGTCTACAACGGCGTCATTACCCACCTGGGCAGCATTCGGCATCTGTACTCGCCGTTGCAGGCCTACTCGGTGCCGACGCACGTGGCGGCCGGCCAGGTGATTACCGAGGCGCTGCCGATCTTCGTCGGGGTCCGAATGAACTTCTGCGGCGCGGAAACTGTGCCGTGGCCGGTGGCCGACCTGGGCCTGTTGGGGCTGGCGGCAGCTGCGTTGTGGATCCGCCGTACGGCGCTGGCTGGACTGCTTCATGGGCGCCTGGAACCAGTCGACCTCGTACTCCTACTCGCGCCCTTGAGCGTCCTCGCTGTGACATTGCGCTGGTTCAACGGGCTCTCCTGCGAGCCGCGCTACCTGATGCCGCTGGCGGTGCCGCTGGCAGTGGCGGCGGCGCTGATCCTCCGCTTGGCACCACCGCGGCGCTGGGCGGCCGGGCTGGCGGCCGCAGCCTGGCTGGCAATCGCCGCGGTGACCACCGTCCATACAGTCCAGCAGAGCCGGGACCTGGTTGTCATTCCCGGCGTCTTGGCGCGGGTCGATGTGGCCACTGCCGGAAGGGCGCTGGCCGGGACTCCACCGGATGCCCTGTGGGCCCAATACTGGCTGGCCCGGCCCCTGCAGTTCTACAGCGGCGACAGCTTCGTGGTCGGCGAGTACGGCGGCTATGTCGGTTTCCGGGCCACCCAGCAGGCCGCCTATGCCGCGCGCCACCCGAGCTGGCTGTTCCTCGCCGGTGACCGGGAGGCCGCAGCTTTCGAGGCGATTTGCGCCCGGCGTGGCATCACCTACCAGCGCAGCGAACCGGCACCCGGCCTAGTCCTCTATTCGGATCTGTCGCAGCCCCTGACGCCGGATGACCCCACCTGGGCGGCCAGAGGGTTGACCACACCGACCCCGATCCCACGCGGATCCGACCCTGGTGACGGCCAGGACCTCAATCAGACGCTGGCTCCCCTGAGTGGATGCTATTCGAACTCGGTTGCTTGTGGCGGCGCCCGACATGGTCGAGACCCTCGACCGTTTTCGATTTTCTGCGCGCTTACGGTCGAGGCCGCCCAGTGTCCTGATCACGGTCCGTATGCGCCGGAATTTGACCTCCGGACCAGAATTGGAAGGTAATGAGCGCCTCCACTGGCGTCCCCTTGCGGCTTTCCAACTTCATCGGACGGAAAAGGGAAATGGGTGAGTTGCGCCGCCTCCTGACTCACACCCGTCTTCTGACCATCTTGGGGCCGAGAGGCGCCGGAAAAACGCACTTGGCCACGGAGTTTGCTCGTCGGACGGCTACATGTGATTTCAGCCTGAATCAGTCGAGTCCGCGCTGGGTCTTCGGGCGTAGAACTTCGCGGCTAACAATATGTAGGAATCTTGGGTGCGAAACCACAACATCTAGCGCCGTGGAGCAATCGCGATGTGGCTCCCCTTAGTGGACGCTCTTCGAACTCGTTTCCTGGCGCCGGCGCCTGACATGGTCGAGACCCTCGACCGTTTCCAATTTTCTGCGAGCTTGCGGCCCCAGCTTGCCACGGTGCCATCAACGTACGCACACGCCCGGACTTGACCGTGTGGTCACGGAGACCCCTTCGGAACGAGCGCCATCGGCGAACCGGTGGCGCTGCGCCCGGGCAAATTCGGTGGCCAATCGCGTCTTTCCGGCGCCTCCGGGCCCGAGCATCGTCAGAAGACTCGGCGATTCTTTCACGTCCTGATCAGCGTGCGACCACCCCGCGAAGACGCGGCGGCGATCGAGCTCTGCCACTTTCAACGGCTCAATTTGGGCTTGACACCAAGTGCAATCCGTCTGATAGTCAAGGGAAGAGGGGGCAAATTGGCGTTCGTGCGAGGAGGACCCATGAAGCGGCTGCTAATGCCCGTCATCGTGGCTTGCGTCGGTTTGGTAGCGACGTCCACTACCGCCTTTGCCGATCAGACATTTCATTCGGTGCGCCTATCCCTGGTATCGGTCGGTGGCAGCCCGCTTCGTAACGGTGACGTGGTCGACATCCACGACAACGGGCCCGTGAATTACGCGATTGAGGAGTACCACCTCGCTGGGGCGACTGCGAATACGACCTACGATGTCGAGTACCTGGTCACTGGAGCTCCATTTGGCACGGCGGTCTGCGGCTCGGGCGCGTTCCCATTTCCGAACGGGGCCACTGTCAAGACAGACCTGAACGGCAACGGCAATTCTCAACTGAAGATTCCGCCGTCATTCGTGACCGGCCTTGGGCTCCACAACACGACGCTCGGACTGATCTGGGTTCTCCTAGACAGCGGGTCGCCGGCTTACCAGACGAGCTGTATCTCTGTCGGTCTCGACTAATTTTCGCGGCTGCCTGCAACGTTCGGTTATTGGGCAGCGCTGCGGCGCGCGAATGTGGCGGTCAATCCCGTCCTAGAGCCGGCCAAAGCGTCAAGTCAAGCCTGGGCCTTCGCAATGCCAGGGGTCGCTCCTCAGACTGAATTCAGATTGGCTCCGGGACAGGGACTCGAACCCCTGAACCTTGCGGTTAACAGATCGCTGAACCCCGTTCAGAAATAGCGCCGCGAATTCGCTGAGCACCGCTGAGTGCCGCCGTTTGCCATGGTTTAGCGCCGGCGTTGCTGCTAGAGCAGGGCCCCACTTCCCGCGCTCCTGCCCGGCGTATCGGAGCTCTTCTGGAAGCTAGATCTCTTTTGCCGCTCGCATAACCGCGATCTCAACCGACGTATACCCCAGTTCGCCCAAAACCTCCGCCGTGTGCTCGCCGGCCTCAGGCGGGAGCCGCCGTACCGTCGCCTCACCCGAGCTGTAGCTGACCGGGTGCCGGAGGACTCGGACGCGTCCAGCGCGAGGGTGCTCGAACTCCAAGACGGGATCGATGTGTTGTACGGCGACGTCATCGAAGGTCTCCGCCAGGCTGTTTACGGGCGCGCACCAAATGTCGTGGGCTCGCAGCAGCGTAATCCACTCGGCCGTGGCGCGCTTACGGAAGTACGGGTCCAAGGCCTGACGAATCTCGTCGCGCCTGCTATACGCGATCCCAGGATCTAGGTATGGCTGGAGCGAGCCAGGGTTGCCGAGCACCTCGCTGATGGCGTTGATCGGCGCCATCGCAATGGCCAGGTGGCCGTCAGCAGTCGCGTAGAAACCGTAGGGCGCGGAATGAAAAGTGTCCGCGACTTTGGTCCTCGGTCGGTGTAGCCGCGCCCCATTGAGGTGATAGACGACGGGCTCGGTCTGGAGGTCTAACGCCGCGTTCATCATGATCAGCTCGACTCGCTGACCTTCGCGCGTGCGTTCTCGGTGGACAAGAGCGCCCAGGATGCCCATGGCCAGCAGGCTCGCGCTGTGTTGATCCACGACAGCCGCGGCCGACACCGTCGGTCCCTCGGACAACGTGCCCGTGTTCGCGCCAAGACCGGAGATGGCCTGGATTAGCAGGTCCTGACCGGGAAGGTGCCGGTAAGGCCCGGTACTGCCATACCCCGAGCCCGATGCGTAGACGATGCTTGGATTGAGCTTCTTTAGGTCTTCATAGCCCAACCCAAATCGATCCATCACCCCAGGCCGGTAGTTCTCGATGATCACGTCCGATCTCTGCGCCAGCTTTCTGGCCGCGTCGGCGCCACGAACGGTCTTGAGGTTCAGGGTGACGCTGCGTAGGTTGCGGTTGCCGAGCAGGAAGAATGCGCTGACGCCGTTGATGAAGAGTTCCGCCCCGGCCCAGCTGCGCTCCCACGCGCCATGACCAGGCGGCTCGACCTTGATCACGTCGGCGCCCATATCGGCCAGGTACTGGCACGCAGCGGGACCAAGAAGGAACTGCGTGAACGCCAGAATGCGCACTCCGGCCAGAAGCCCGAGGCTTTTCGACTCTGTCAATCGACGAGCTGCATGATGTGCGTGGCCAACGCGACGAGCTCGTCGCGCTGGTTCTTGACCTCGATTCTTGCCACCGTGCGCTCCCGCTCGCGTTCGATTCCGGTGATCTCGTACTCGATGGTCAATGTGTCGCCGAAGTACACCGGTTTCAGGAATCGGATTCGGTCGTATCCCACCGACACCATCGGCCGGTCGAAGTCTTGCAGTATGCGAGTAGACGCGGCCGACGTGTAGCCAACGATCAGAGCGCCGTGCGCCACTCGGTGCCCAAGGCTGGTCTTGCGGCAGTACTCCTCGTCAACATGATTCGGATCCAGATCGCCCGTGATGCCGGCGAAGAGGTAGACGTCGGATTCGCTGACCGTCTTGGTGATTCGGGTACGGAGCCCGATCGCAATGTCGTCGATCCTGTTGCCGCTCAAGCTGTCCAGCCAGCCTGCGCTACCACCATGCACTCCCCGCACTCAGGCCCCCGTCCACAAAGACAGTCTGCCCAGTTATGAAGCGAGCGGCGTCAGAAGCGAGAAACACGACCACATCCGCGACGTCTTCGGGTTGACCGATGCGTCTGAGTGGTGTGTTGTCGACGGCCGCTTTGAGGCGCTCCGGATGCTGATCCATGTATGCCCTGGTGAGCGGTGTCTCTATGACACCTGGTCCGACCGCGTTGACGGTCGCCCCTAGCGGTCCCCACTCGATCGCCAGGCTACGCACCAAGCCCGAGAGCCCCGCCTTGGTGGAGGTGTAGGCGGCCCGCAGGTCCATTCCGTGAACGGCGGAGAGGGAACTGGTGATCACAACCCGGCCACCAGGCTTCGCCAGGATGAAGGGCGCGAATACCTGACAGGTGACGAAAACGCCGTAGAGATTTGTCTCGAGCATCTCACGCAGCGCTTCGTCCTCCAGTTCGAGGGCTTTGACACGCGTATTGACCCCTGCATTCGGGATCAGGATGTCGAGCTGCGACAAGCCCTGTCGCACCGCTACTAGCGCCGCCCGGTCGCGAACGTCGGCGAGAGCAGCAGTCGCAAGTGGATCCTCGCCAAACTCCTTTTCGAAGAACGCGATTTGGTCCTTGGACTTTGTAATCGCCACTACCCTGGCGCCTTTGCGCCTCAGCGCCCGAACGATGGCCAGACCAATGCCACGCGTGCCACCGGTCACCAGAGCCGTGCGGCCTTCGAAGCTCAATGCATCACTTCAGTGTCGGCTGCACGTACTGGATCAGGATTCCATCGGCGCGCTCGGGATCCACGTAACCGATGAGTGTGCGTCGAGCTCCTGACTTCGGCGCCGTGTCGATGACACGAAGACCTCGACGTCGAGCTTCGTTCAGGGCCTCGGCCACATCATCCACCTGCAGCGCCAGATGATGAATGCCTTCGCCATGCTTCGCCAGATATTCGCCTAGCTCAGTCTTGTCGTCGAGTGGTTCGAGCAGCTCCACAGAAGCCGCCCCTGCACCGAAGAAGGCGACTCGGACGTCTGGAAAGCCCTCCTCGCCGCAAAATGCCAGGCCCAGAACGCTTTCGAAGTGCGGTCGTGTGGCATCGATCGATCGGACTGCCCATCCGACATGGTGGACGACGGCCACTTCAGTGGCTCGCCTCAGCAACCGTCGTCTCAACCATGATTGACATCAGGAAATGACCGCGACCAAAGTATGCCTGTGATCAAGGAAATCCATTTCCTCCTTCCGGCAACACCGCCATCCTGACGCCAGGCCGAATGTTGACCGGAAAGGTGGCGGTTGTCACCGGGGGCAACCAGGGCATCGGCCGTGCCATCGCCCAGGCGTTGGCTCAGGCCGACGCCTCCGTAGCGCTTTCGGCGCGCACCGTGGATTCTCTCGAGCGCGCAGCTCGAGAGATTCAAAGCTTGGGCGTCGATTGCTTGGGGGTTCCCTGCGACGTGCGCGACCCGAGCTCCACCGACGCCATGGCCGGCGAAGTCCTTGAGCATTTCGGCCATGTGGATGTGGTGATCGCCAACGCGGGTATTGCCGGCGCCATCCGGCCCATGCATGAGATCACGTATGAGGAATGGCAGGACTGCCTGATCACCGACCTCGACGGCGTCTACCTGACCTTCCGCCGGTTCATCGCCCCGATGATCAAGGCCGGGCGCGGAGGCAGCCTAATCGCTGTTTCGTCGATGACCGGCAAGCGGCCGCTTCCCGAACGCACTCCCTATAGCGCCGCCAAGATGGGGGTCATCGGCCTGGTGCGCAGCCTGGCGCTGGAGCTTGGTCCGTATAACATTCGCGTCAACAGCGTCTGTCCTGGAGCTGTCGCGGGACAGCGACTCGACAGAATCGTCAGACAGAGCGCGCAGGCGCGCGGTATCACCGAGGCCGAAGCAATGCGCCAGTTCAGCGACCCCTCAGCCCTGAAGCGACCGACCGCGGCCGAGGAGGTGGGAGCGGCGTGCGTCTTCCTGGCGAGTGAGGCCAGCTCCGGCATCACGGGAGAGGACATGAACGTCTCCGCGGGCCTGGTCATGTATTGAGCCACGTTGGTTTCGCGCGAGCGCAGCGAGCGTTGGCGTGAGCCTCGTCTGGCGTCGAGCTGTCACCCGACGAGGCTCTGTAGCTCAGAAAGCCGCATTGAGATCGACCTTTGGCTCCGGTCCAGAGTGTCTGCGGAGCAGGGATTCGAACCTTGAACCTTGCGGTTGACATACGGCTGCGACCCGTTCAGGCATGGTGGTCTGAATTCGCTGGGTGCCGTCGAGTGACGCCAATTGCACCGCTTGCTGCCAGCGTTGCTGCAATGGACCGGCGATTGTCAAGAAGGCGCGCGGAGACGGATGGCGACATTACTGGAGGTATGGAGCCCGAGCGAGGTGAGACGGCGCGGCGGGCTGAGTGACGCGAACGCCTTTGGTCAAGCTGCAATTCGAGTACCTGGCTACCTCACGACCACCATTGCGTCGCAGGCTCGCCGTCTGTAACGTCGGGCGTGGCCACCGCGAACGGTGACTGCCCATAGCAACAGCGCCAGCCCATTGATGCGCGCGTTTCTCGGCTGCCACGCCGCCTCGCCTACCGCGGGCAGACGTGCACGTCGATGAATCGTTAGCCGGTCAAGGTCGTCGATCTCCCAGCAGTAGGCGTGCGTGGGGCTGTGCCAAAGAATGCGACCTGTACACAGTTTTGCGAATCTCTTGGGGTGTTGAGCTGACCTGAGCTCGCAGCTCGTCGACAGATCTGAAGTCTGAGCTTTCGAGGTGGACACATGCGACCTCGACCTCAAGCCGAGCGCCTTCGAACGGATACGGATCGAGTACCACATCCGACGGGCTCAGGCGCTGGACCGACAGGTGCTCCCACCTCCCCTCGACAGTCGGCACGGGCCCACAGTTCGAGCTGTCGAAGCCGAAGCACGTGAGCAGTGAGAGATAGTCGAACGTCTCGAGCAGCATGTAATTGCGCCACAACGCCTCGAACTCCATCTCATCCGGCGCGATCGATGCCGACAGCTGCGCACGGAACGCACGCTCTCCTTTTAACAGCGCTCTGCCATGCGGACCGATCGTCGTCCAATCCACCGGCTTCAGCCCCGCCCATCCATACCGCCGGCTATACAGCCCTGAGGCGTGGAGGCTCACCAGGTAGGCGGCGTATGGGTCTGTCAGCGCGATTGTCCGCACCGCACCCGAGTAGAACTCCGTATGCCGCGCCTCGTCGATCTGGGTGAAGTTACAGGGCCGGCCCTCCGCGTCGATCTCAGGCCGCCTATCGATCTCCGTCCAGCCGAGGTCGTGGTAGCCGGCCGCATATTCGAGAGACGCGGCCACGGAATCGCGTCCAAACGGTCCAACCCGCCACGCCCGCGCCAGCTCCGCGCAGTGCGCCGCGTGATCCATCTGGCGGACCAAGGTCCAGCCGTCGCCTTCGCGGCGAGCGATCACCGAGTGTCAGCCTCGAGTTCCACGTGCAACGATCCCAGGATCACCGCGCACAGGTGGTACCAGGCCGTCGTCACCACCAGGTCCACGATCTCTTGGGTGGAGAAGAGCGACTGCAGCCGGTTGAACGTCGCGTCATCGCATGAACGGGTGTGCGCTGCTTGCCGTGCGAACGCGACGGCGTATCGCTCGGCAGGGGTGAATGCGTCGAGCGATCCGCCCGGCATCAACGCCATCACCTTCGCCGCATCAACCCCCACGCCTGCCGCGGCCTGCGTGTGGTGGGCCACCTCGTATTCCTGTCCCAGCTCATGCGCAGTGGCCAGGATCACCAGTTCCCGCACGCCCGGGTCCAGGGTCGAGCCCGACCGCACGTATCGCGACATCTCAAGGAACGCCGCCAGCGCGGGTGGCTGATTCGCCAGCGCCCGATAGAGGTTCAGCACCGGCCGGCCCATGCCCGTGACCTCCGCATACAGCTGATTGACTTCCAATGAAGTTCCTGGCTGCACGTACGGGACCCTCGCCACGCTCAGACGACCTTTATCGCGGGCAACTGAATCTGGAACACGCGAGCAGCGTTCTTGTGCTCGATCTTTGCACGGTCCTCAGCGCTCAACTCGAGCTGGCCCAACAGCCGCGGCCCGAGAGCCATCGGCCAGAAGGGGTGGTCGGTTCCGTGCATGATCCGGTCGACTCCGAAGAAGTCGCAACAGAGACGCACAGCCGGCGGCCACTCACTCACGGTGTCGACATAGAGCTTGCGGATATGGTCGCTCGCAGGGCCGGTGATGGCCCCGGTGGAGCCTGGCCTCTGCACCCGGCCAAAGTGGTCGATGCGCCCGACAAAATATGGAATGAGGCTCCCCGCGTGCGGCACGATGAACTTGAAATCGGGGTGCCGTTCGAACAGGCCGTCGAACACCAGCCGTAAGGTCGCAGTCGTGGTGTCGACAAGGAACCCTGTCATTTCGATCATGCCGCCGGCCATCATCGAAGGCGCGCACAGTGGGTAGGTCGGGTGAAGCATCACGGCAACGTCGAGTGACGAAGCCGCATCGAAGAAGACTCGTCGCGATGGCTCGTCAAGGTGTGCGCCCGCGACGTTCGAGTAGATCATCGCCCCCTTCAACCCCAGGGCCACCGAACGCCGGAGCACCTCCGCCGCGCGCTCCGGCGCCTGCAGCGGAACTGTCGCCAACCCGCTGAAACGATCCGGGTACCGACCCACGATCGATGCCGTCTCCTCGTTGGCGGCCTCCGCCACGTCTTCCCCGTGCTCTGCTCCGAGCCAGTCGACACCCGGAATGGACACGCTCAGGACAGCGTGGTCGATGCCTGCGCCATGCATCTGCTCGAGGATGAGCTCGGGCTCGAAGAAAACCGGAGCCAAAGGGGCAACCGAGCGTTCGCCGTACTCAATCAGCATCTTGCCGTCGCGCTTGAAGATGCGTGGCGTCTCGGCTCGCTGCTCGAGCGCGCGTGCGACAGCCTTTGGCATGTAGTGCGAGTGGACGTCGATCAGCAATTGAGGCGATCGGCGGCCAGGCGAACCGCGGTGATGATGTTCTGATAGCCCGTGCACCGGCACAGGTTCCCCCCGAGCGCGCTGCGAATGCGCTCCGGCGTCGGGTCCGGCTCCTCCCGCAGGAAGGCGTCCATCGTCATCAAGATGCCCGGCGTGCAGAACCCGCACTGCAGCGCGTGGCATTCGTGGAACGCCTGCTGAAGCGTGTTCAGCGAGGAGTCGCTCGGCGCCATGCCCTCCACCGTCGCGACCTGGTGACCGTGAGCCTGCACCGCGAATATGAGGCACGAGCGAACCGGGTGCCCGTCCAGCTGCACCGTGCACGCGCCGCAAACGCCGTGTTCGCAGCCGAGGTGTGTGCCGGTCAGGCCGGCATTGTCGCGGATGAAGTCCGCGAGCAGAAGGCGCGGCTCGACCTCGCCCTCGACGGCGCGTCCATTGATCTTCATCGCGATTCTTCGACTCATCAGGTGCTGCTCCTCGCACGTTGCGCCGCTTTGGTCAGCGCGCGCTCGGTCATCGTCCGCAGCAGGCCGATCCGGTACTCGGTGCTCCCGTGAAGGTCAGAGGTCGGGCGCAATCCCTTGACCGCCTCCACCGAAGCGGCGCGAATTGACGAATCGTCGAGCGTCGAGCCGCGCAGCTGCTGCTCCGCAGACGACGCCCTCACCGGCGCCGGACCAGCCGACACCAAAGCGATCGTGGCCTTCTCACAATGTCCATCGCGACCGAGTCTCAGAGTTACTGCCGCACCCCCGAGTGCGAAGTCCCCGTGCCGTCGCGCGTATTCGACGAACGCCGCACCGCTGCCCGGGTCGAGCGCCGGGACTTCAACCGCCATCACCAGCTCGTCCGGAGCCAGCGCGGTGGTGAACTCGGAGACGAAGAAATGGTCCCAGCCGATGGTCCGCGAGCCTCGCTTCGAACGTACCTGGAAGCTCGCATCGAGAGCCGTGAACGCCGCCGGCAGCTCTGCGGCGGGATCCGCATGCGCCACCGAACCACCGATCGTGCCGCGGTTACGGATCTGAGCGTGGCCCACCCACCCGATCGCCTCCGTCAGCAGCGGCCAGCCCTGTGCCACCTCCGCGGCACGCTCGAGGTGCGTGTGACGGGTCATCGCGCCGATCACCAGCCGCCCATCCTCGCGTTTGATGTAGCTGAGTGAATCGATCCGGTTGATGTCGATCAGGCGCGCAGGCCGCGCGAGCCGGAAGTTCATCAGCGGAACGAGGCTCTGCCCGCCGGCGAGTACCTTGCACTCGTCACCATGGCGAGCCAGGAGATCCAGCGCCTCCTCCTCGGTCTCCGGGTCGTCGTACTCGAACTGCGCCGGCTTCATTCGCCCGCCAGCTCCACGACACGCTGCGGGCTCAGCGGCAGACGAGTCACCTCGCTGCCCAGTGCGTCGGAAACGGCGTTGGCGATGGCCGCGCCCACCCCAGCAGTCCCACCTTCGCCCGCGCCCTTCACACCCAGAGGATTGAGCGGCGATGGCGCGTCCTCGGTGATGAGCACCTCTAGGTCGGGCACCTCCTCCGACGTTGGCAACAGGTAGTCCATGAAACTCGCCGACATTGGCTGGCCGTTCGCATCGAAGCTGAACTCCTCCAGCAAGGCGCCGCCAATGCCCTGGGCGAAGCCGCCGGAAATCTGTCCTGCGACGAGCACCGGATTGACGCAGCGCCCGATGTCGTACGCCACCGCGTACCGGTGGATTCGGATCGCGCCCGATGCCGTATCTACCTCGACTGCTGCGACGTGGATCCCGTAAGGAAAACCAAGCAGATCGCAGACGAAGCGGTGCTCCTCGATGATCACACCCGCGCTGGTGCTGAGCAGGGTTTTCAGCGAGACGCTCCGTGCCGGCGCGCCAACGACGGACACCCCTTCGGGCGAGAGCATAAGGTCGGCAGGCGCCGCCTCGAGCTCCTCGGCCGCTGCGTCCAGGAGCCGCTTCCTCAACTGTTTGGAGGCCCGCATCACCGCCGCCCCGCCCAGCATCGTGGCGCGACTGCCGAACGCGCCCATTCCCTCGGGAATCAGGGCCGTGTCGCCGTGAATCACCCGGACGCGCTCATACGGCAACCCTAGGTGGCTCACACAAATCTGGGCGAGGACGGTCTCGACCCCCTGTCCGACCGAGGCCGCACCCGTGTACACCATCACGTCACCCTTGTCGTTCAGCTCGACGCGTGCGTACTCGCGTTCGGCGGGCCCAGCCTTTTCGACGAAGAACCCGATTCCCAGCCCGCGCCGTATCCCGCCGGCCGCCGGCTCGCTGCGCCACCGCTCGAGGCCCTCGTAGTCGAAGGCCGGCAGCGCCTTGTCAAGCAGCAGCTCGTAGTCGCCGCTGTCGTAGATGACCGGATGTCCGTCATACAGCGTGCCGAGGTCGTGCGGAAAGCTCGTTCGGTCGATCAGGTTGCGGCGGCGGATGTCCACCGGGTCGAGACCAAGCCTATGCGCGGCGATGTCGATCAGCCTTTCGCGCACGAAGTTGATCTCGAACCTGCCGGGCGACCGATACGTGCCGCCGGGAGTCTTGTTGGTCACCACACTGCGGAACTCGCCGCGGTACGCGGGCCACTTGTAAGGTCCTGGAAGCATTGACACGCTTAGCGCCGGCACGGTCATGCCATGCGTGCGCACATACGCGCCCGTGTTATTGATGAAGCTGTCCTTCAGGGCCAGGAACGTGCCGTCCTTCTTCAAAGCCATCTCGACTCGATGGACCTGCTCGCGCGAGTGGTTGGTGGCACGCAGGTTCTCCTCGCGGTCCTCCACCCACGCGACCGGCCTGCCAGTCCGGATCGCTGCGAACGGGATGAGGAAGTCTTCCGGGTAGAACTCACCGCGCGCGCCAAATCCGCCGCCCACGTGTAGCTCGACCAGCCGCACCCTGCTCTCGTCGCTCCAGCCGAGCAATCGGGCCAGGATCGTGCGGTTGACATGAGGAATCTTGGCTGCTCCCCACACCGTGATCGACTCGGTTTCGGCGTCGTACTCGGCGAGCAGCCCCCGTGTCTCGAGTGGCACCGCGGCATGGCGCTGGATGCGGAACGTCTCCTTGATCACGAGGTCGGCCTCGGCGAACGCCTCATCGATCGCGCCCATCTCTACCAGCAGGTGGCCGGCCACGTTGGTGCCGGCGTCCGGCCGCAGCAGCGGCGCGTTTGCCGCCACCGCGTCGTCAGGGTCGAGCACGACGTCGAGTCGCTCGTAATCGATGTCGAGCAGCTCGGCCGCGTCTTCGGCTCGGTAGCGCGAGTCGGCGATCACCACCGCCACCGGCTCACCTGAGTAGCGCACCACGCCATCCGCCAGAGGCCGCTGCAGAAAGCGGTTCGATCCCTCGTCGGCGAACTGGCGCGTCGGGATCGGCCGGCCCCTGTCAGGCAGCTCATTCGCGGTGATCACGTCCAGGACGCCCGGCGCGGCGAGTGTGGCGGTGCAATCGATGGAGGGGAACTGTGCATGGGCCAGCGGGCTGCGCACGACAAATGCGTGGACCAAGCCAGGCCGCTTGAAGTCGGCAATGAAGGTACCCTCGCCACGCACGAGCGGCCAGTCCTCCTTGCGCAGTGGCGAGGTGCCGATCCCGTTGATGGCCACAGGATCGATCCTGTCTGCGGTCGTCTTCACCGCCCGCCTCGGTGCAGCCGGAATCGAACGAAGTGGTCGTTCACGTGGATCAAGCTGAAGCCGAGCACCTCCCCGGACTCCGAGAAATGGAATTCCTTGAGTAGAAGATAGGCCTCGGCCGGCTTCAGGCCGAGGTGCTTCACCACCTCCTTCGTGGCTTTGCGTGGCACCAGTTCCACCAGAGCCTGATCGACCCCGCCGCCGATCAGCAGGTCACCCATATCGAACGGCGACTGCGCCAGCTGCTCTTCGGTGGGTGCCTCTGCGAACAGGTCGGTCCGGATGTAGTTGATGGCCCAGATCGCCGGCTTGCCGCTGGCCACGAACAGCCGGTCGATCGCATAAACCGGCGTTCCTTTCGTCGCGCCTAGCGCTTTGAGCACCTCGTCCGGCGGCGTCGTTGTGATCCTCGCGTTGGTCAGGGTTTCCACGGTGTAGCCCTGCTCCTCCAGCATTCGCGTGAAGCCGATGAGGCGCTGGAGGGCGACCATCGACGGGCTGAGGCGGCCGTGCACCTGGGTCCCGCGGCGCGGGCTGCGGGTGAGCACCCCGTGCTGCTCCAGCGACTGCAGCGCCGAGCGAACAGTCGTGCGGCTGACGCCCAGCATGTCCGCCAGCTCGTTTTCCGGGGGTAGGCGGCTGTCCTCGAAGCGGCGCTCGAGAATCGAATGCAGAATGGATTCGCGGGCTCTGTTGGCTAGAGACGCGCCGCCCACCGGCAGCACCGCTTTGTCGCGACGAATCCCCCGCTTGCCGATATCGGTGATTTGTATTACTAATTGACCGGGCTGTCAAGACTTTGAGAGATCAGGAGTGAGCGTTCCAGTCGGTCCGATCGGGACGGGATTGCCACGTCTCGAGGACGGCCCACTACTGCGCGGCCGGGCTCGGTTCATCGACGACCTGAAGCCCGAAGGCCACCTCCACGTCGCGATGCTTCGCAGCCCGCACGCGAGCGCACGCATAACCGACATCGACACCGCTGCAGCTCGCGAGGCACCCGGGGTGGCGGCGGTCTTCACCGCCGCGGACCTGGCGGGCACGTGCGCGCCGATGAGAGTCCACCTCACCACCGCTGGAGCCATCGCGCCGGACCGGCCGATCATCGCGGTCGACCGCGTTCGGTTCGTCGGAGAGATCGTGGCGGTGGTGGTGGCCGACAGCCGCTACCAGGCGGAGGATGCGCTGGAGCTCATTCAGGTCGACCTCGTTCCTCTCACGCCTGTGATCACCTTCGAGGACGCGATGTCAGACGGCGCACCGCTGGTGCATGACTCGGTGCCGAAAAACCAGTACTTCTTGGGCCACCGCACCATCGGGAACGTCGACAAAGCCTTCGCGCAAGCCGACATCGTGGTTGAGGGCGAGGTCGTCCACCCGCGGGTGTCGGCAGCGCCCATGGAAGGTCGTGGCGTGGTCGCCATGCCTGATGGTTCGGGTGGCGTCATCGCGTGGAGCTCGACGCAAGCCCCACACCTGGTCGTCGACGCGATCGCAGAGAGCCTCGGACTAGACGAGAAACACGTTCGCGTGGTCGCCTCCGACGTCGGGGGTGGCTTCGGTCTCAAAGCACATGTCTACCCCGAGGAGATCCTGCTGTCGTGGATCAGCCTGCACCTCCACAGGACTGTCAAATGGATCGAGGATCGATCCGAGCACCTGCAGGCGGCGAACCACGCGCGCGACCAGAAGGTCCGTTTCAGCGCGGCGGTTCGGAAGGACGGCCGCGTGCTCGGCCTTCGCGCCACCGTGCTTTCCAGCATCGGCGCCTACGGCATCAGGCCGCACGGCCCGCTGCTGGACCCGATGACCTGCGCCGGCCTGATCCCCGGCCCGTACGACATCCGCGACTACGAGTACGACTCGTACGCGATCGCGACCAACAAGTGCCCGGAGGGCCCTTATCGCGGGGTGGGGATGGTCACCGCGGTGCTCACGCACGAACGGCTCATGGACCTGATCGCAGTGCGCCTCCGCCTCGATCCCGCGGATGTGAGACACCGCAACCTCGTGACTCCGTCGCAGATGCCGTACACAGCGGCCACCGGGCATCCTTACGAATCGGGCGATTATCCCGCAGGGCTGGATGCAGCACTGTCAGCGTTCGACTACTTGCCTGCTCGAGCCAAGCAGGCGCAAGCGCGCGCGTCCGGCCGGCTGGTGGGCATCGGTTTGAGCACGTACGTCGAGTTCACCGGCGCTGGCTCGTCGACCTTCAAGGGCCGCGGCATGGTCGGCATTCCGGGCACCGACACCGCGCGTGTATGGATCCACGAGGATGGCCGGCTGCGCGTGCAGACGAGCTGCCCGGAGATTGGCCAGGGCGTCCAGACCACCCTCGCCCAGGTGGCGGCGGCCGCGCTGGGGGTTGATGCCGGCAGCGTCATCGTCGAACAGACGGACACCGCGAAGGTTGGCCGCGGCACCGGCTCCTTCATGAGCCGCAGCTCGGTCACCGCCGCGACGTCCACGCATCGCGCGTCGCAGCAGCTGCGCCAGGAGATCCTCGACGCCGCCTCATGGCGACTCGACCAGCCGGTCGAGCGGCTGGAGATCGGCGGCACTGGGATCCTGATCGACGGCGTGCCGGCCGGGCTCGCGCTGGCCCAGCTCGCCTCCGGCGACCCATCCGAGAACAGCGGGCACCTGATGGACGTCTCGGTGACCTATGACCCAGTCCAGGCCGCCCACCCCTACGCCACGCACGTTTGCATGGTCGAGGTCGATCCCGAAAGCGCGGCCGTCGAGATCCGCCGGTACGTCGTTGCGGACGACTGCGGCACGGTGATCAACCCGATGATCGTCGATGGGCAGGTGGCGGGGGGCATTGCCCAAGGGGTCGGCGCCGTCCTTCTGGAAGAGATCATCTACGGATCCGACGGCCAGCTGTTGAGCGGCAGCTTCATGGACTACCTCATCCCGACCGCCGGCGAGGTGCCGACCGTCGAGATCGTCCACCTCGTCACGCCATCAACCGTGCACGAGCTAGGCACTAAGGGCATCGGCGAGGGCGGCACCATCGGTTCGACGGCAGCGATTGCGAACGCGATTGCCGATGCGCTTTCGGTCCCCAACGGCACGCTTCCCTTCACCCCGGACCGGGTCCTCACACTCCTCAAAGCGAAGCAGCGCTGAAGCGGCTGACCGAGGCCGGCATCGTGCTGCTGGCGCTCAACCTTCGCATCGCCGTCGGCGAGATCCCCCCGGTACTGCGCGACCTGCCGCTTGATGATTTCGGGCGCTCGCTGCTGGTCACCATCCCCGTGATCTGTTTCAGCCTCGCCGCCTTCGCCGGTCCGCCACTGTCAGCACGTCTGGGTGAAGAGAGAGGCCTCCTCATCGCGTGCGCAGCGCTGTGCGCCGGGCTCGCGCTCCGGCCCTGGTGGCCAACCTTTTCATTGTTCGCGGGCACGCTCGTCTGCTCCCTCGCGGTCGCGGTGATGAACGTGATGATGCCGAGCGTTCTGCGCCGTCGATTCCCACGACAGATGGGTGACATGACGGCCGCTTACACGATGGCGTTGTCCATCGGAGCCGGCCTGGCCGCGGGCTTCACGGTGCCCTTGGTGCACGTGTTGGGTGGATCGGTGGCGCTGGCCCTCGCGATCTGGACCATCCCGGCGGCCATGGCTTTCGTGCTGTGGCTGCCCCAGGTCCGTGTCCCGCGGCCCAGGGGTCCCGCGGCCGGGGCCAGCATCGGCGTGCTCAGAAGCTCTGCGGCGTGGCAGATCACGGTTTTCTTCGGGCTGCAGTCGGCCCTTTTCTACACGCTGCTCTCGTGGCTGCCGACGATCTACCGCGATCGCGGCGCCAGCCCGACAGCCGCAGGGGCAGTGCTGGCGGTGATGACAGCGGTGGGCATCCTTGGAAACTTCGTCGCGCCGCTTGTCGCGAACCGATTCGGCAGGCCACAGTTCGCGGTTGCCTGCACCGCCGTCCTGACGATAGCCGGCCTGCTCGGTGTGTTGATCGCCCCGGGCCAGCTCGCACTCATCTGGGCGATGCTCCTTGGCATCGGCACCGGCGGGACGTTCAGCGTGACGTTGCTGCTCATCGCATCGCGCGCGAAGGACGCGGTGGTCGCGGCTCGGTTGTCCAGCATGGCCCAGGGAATCGGCTACATGATCTCCGCGCCAGGTCCGCTGATGGCGGGACTGCTGCACTCGGTAAGGGGCGGGTGGGAGCTGCCGGTCATCGCGACGATCGCGATCGCCGGCGCCCAGCTGGCGACCGGGCTCATGGCAGCGCGCCCGCAGGTCGTCGAGCGTTAGCGGTGCGTCAGGACACCTATGGGGTTGTCACGCCGGTGATGGAACCCGACACCGAGCGTGGATCACGCGCCCGCCACACGTCATCCTCCACCGCGGCCAGGAACCGGCCGACCGGGTCGTTGAACGCGTCGGGATCTTCCAGGTTGGCGGTATGGCCGGTGCGCGGGAGGATGACCAGGCCCGAGGTCGGGATCGTGCGCTTCAGCATGAGCGACGGCTCGAGGCTGCCCTCGTCCTCGTCGCCCGCGATGATCAGGACCGGCGTGGTGATGGCTCGCAGCTCATCTCGAAGGTCGTACAGCGAAGGGCGCCCGGCTTGGACGCCGCGCATGGTGAGCGCGGCGCCGGTGGCGTCGTGCTGAGCGAGCGCGTCGGCGAACTCACGCCACGCTCCAGGGCTCTTGTTCTGGAGCTGCACGCGACCAGGTCCGACTGCATAGGTCTCGGCCACCCTGACCGAGCCCTGCGACTGGAACGCATCCGCGATGGCATGGCTCTCCCGGCGGAACTGCTCGCGTTTCTCCGGCTGCGAGCCGAACCCCACGCCTGCGATCACCGCAGATCGAGTGCGGTCCGGATGGCCCAGGACCAGGTGCAGTGCAGCGAACCCGCCCATCGAGAAGCCGACGACATGTGCGTGCCTGGCACCGGCCGCGTCAAGGACTGCGACGGTGTCGTCGACAGCACGTTTTTGGGAGTAGGCCGCCGCGTCCGCCGGGACGTCCGAGGGTGGATAGCCGCGCGCCGAGTAGGTGATGCAGCGATACGTACGAGAGAAATGACGCACCTGGGGCGCCCAGCTGCGGTGATCGCCCGCGAACTCGTGGATGAACAGCAGTGGGAAGCCTCGGCCCTCTTCCTCGTAGTAGAGCTCGATGCCGTCGGATGTTGGCGCCTTCATTTCGAGCGCCCCCAACCCATGATGTGATGATGGCCTCTTCGCGAACGTGGTCGTGGCGCGAGTGGAGTCGCGCCGGCTGGAGCCGCCATCTGCCTGAAATCCCGGATCACGAGGAATTCGTGGCTGGTCTGGGCGAGGCGACCATTCACGGCCTCGCCCACGGCGTGGCGCTCCGCGAGCCCGTACGGCCGGCCATCAGCATCGACGGGGTTGAGCTCACCCATGGCGCGCTCGACGACAGAGCCTCGCTTGCCGCCGGCTGGCTCGCCGCCCATATCGCTCCGGGTGACCGCGTCCTGATCGCCGGCGCGGCTTCACTGGACTGGGCGGCGTGCTACCTGGGAACGCTGCGGGCAGGCGGCGTGGCCGTGCTCGCCAACCCTGCGTACACCGCCGCCGAGCTCGATGAGCTGATCGGCGCATCCGGCGCCAGGCTCGCCGTGGCGTGGGGCGACGTTGCGGGCACCCTGGCTGAGGTTGCGAGGCGGCACCGCCTGGTTTTGGTGACCGCCGTGGCGGAGCTGCTCACCCATAAAACCGACATCGTCATGGACCGCGTGCAACCTGGCGCGATTGCGGTCCTTGCTTTCACCTCCGGTACCACCGGGCGCCCGAAGGGTGTACCACTCACGCACCGCAACCTGCTGGCTTCGATCCGGACTGCGATGGCCGCGTGGCGCTGGTCCCACGACGACGTCCTCGTGCACGCCCTGCCGCTCTTCCACCAGCACGGCCTGGGCGGGCTCCATGCGACGCTCATCGCAGGCTCCAGTCTGCATCTCCTCCCCCATTTCACCCCAGCCGGCCTGCTCCGCACGGTCACCGATTCGCGCGCCACGGTTCTGTTTGCCGTCCCCACTCTGTACCAGCGCCTGGTGATCGCGGACGAGGCTTTGCCGGCAGCCGCCAAAGACCTGAGGCTCGCCATCAGCGGGTCGGCGCCGCTGAGCGAGCATTTGGCGACAGGCGCTGCGCAGCTGCTGGGCAGAATCCCGCTTGTTCGTTACGGCACCACTGAGAGCGGCCTCGACACCTCGCACGTGTACCACGAGCCTCGAGAGCTCGGACTTTCGGGAACCATCGGGGTCCCGCTGCCTGGGCTCGAGGTCCGTCTTGCGGGCGAGGACGGCGCCGAGGTGGAAGCCGGCGCCGACGGGGAGATCCAGCTTCGCGGGCCGCAGGTCTTCGGCGGTTACTGGGGCGATGTCGAAGCCACCGCGGCGGCGTTTGCAGCCGAGGGATGGTTCCGCACCGGCGACATTGGGGGACTCGACAGTGCCTCCGGCCACCTGGTCATCCGAGGCCGGAGCAAGGAGGTGATCGTCAGCGGAGGGATGAACGTATTTCCGCGCGAGGTCGAGATCGTCCTCGAGAAGCACCCGAGCGTCGAAGAGGCCGCAGTCGCCGGGATCACGGACGAAAGGTGGGGCGAGCAGGTGACCGCCTGGGTGGTGCTCGAACCGGGCCATGCCCTCGACGCGGACGCGCTCATCGCTCACGCTCGCTCGATGCTCGCCGCGTACAAGTGCCCCAAGCAGGTTTTCAGTCTGCATGCGCTTCCCCATAACCGGGCCGGCAAGGTCGACCGGCGCAAGCTGCGAGCATCGGCCGGGAGTCCCGAGGCTAGGTAAGGATCCTGGCCAGGATCGGGCTGGGATGGAATCCGTTGCACGGATTCAGGTCCTGCGGACACGCCGAGATGCCCGCGACGATCCCGTCCACGAGAGCCCGCAAAATAATCTTGTCGCCAGGCTTGCTCGTAGGGATCTCGTTGCCGAACGTGCGGTCGGCATGGATCGGCGCGTTCTGGAAGATGTTGATCACGTCAGGTATCTGCCACTCGTCGTATCGCCATGGTGCGAGCGCTTCCGTGAAGTTGGTGCGGCAGCTCCGATGGTTCTCCACGCCGTAATCGATCCGGTAGCGGCGGGCGTCGCACATGGATGTGATCAGGTCGTGCATGCCGACGTCGTCGCTGACAACCTCGTACATGTCGCGCCGCCAATTGGTCTGGAGGCGGTCGCCAACTTTCAAGTTCAGTCGCAGCGTGGTCGATCGGGTGTGGGTGGCCGAAAGCCACTCCTTGGGATCGTTTTCGATGATCGATATGAAATCCGCCACCTGCTGGCCTTCGACGTCGACGATCTCCAGCAGGGCGCCATTGGGCACGCGAAAGGCGCGACCCTCGGCCGCAGGAATGCGGACCTCGGTCACGTTTCCCATCAAACGTCCATCAGGGCCTTGCGCTGGGCGCCGTCGATTGGAATGTGCGCGCCGTTGATGAAGTAGGCCCTCGGCGACACCAGGAAAGTGACCAGGGACGCCACCTCCTGCGGCTCGCAGATTCGGTTCAGCGGGATTGACGAGATCGCCAGCTCGTGTGCGCGGACCTGGTCCACCTTCTTGTCGCGGGCAAAGGCCTTCTCGAGACCGTCCCAGCGGTCAGTGTTGACGGGGCCGGGATTGACTGTATTGATGCGGACGCCATAGCGGCCGTACTGCTCGGCGACGGAAGAGGCGAAGTTGATGTCGGCGGCGTTGGCCACGCCCGCCGTCATCTCCCAGTAGCTCGGTTTCAAGCCGTCGTTGCCGACCACCAGAACGATCGCCCCTTCCCCACGCTCGCGCATGTGGGGGATGACCGCGCGTACCGAACGGACGTAACCCATGAACTTCAAGTTAAGGCTCGAGAGCCAGTGCTCTTCGGTGAGCTCTTCGAGCAGACCGCCCGGGGAGCTACCCGCGCAGGTGACGAGGATGTCGATATGGCCGAAGCGTCCCAGGGTCTCCTTCACGCAGCGGTCTACGTCCTCGGCTTTGCTCATGTCACCGGCGAGCGCGACGATGGTCCGCCCGGTCCTGGCGGCGATATCGCTTGCGACCTGCGCCAACGGCCCCGCCGTCCTCGCCGTGATCACGATGTCGGCGCCCTCTGAGGCGAGCTGCTCGGCGACCGCCCTACCGATGCCTTTGCTGGCACCTGTCACGAACGCGATCTTGCCGGTCAATCCAAGATCCATGACGTCAGGCCTCGAACACCTGCACGCGCAGCGGGGTGCACTTGAACGCGTTGCACGGCACCATCACGTCGAGCGGGCAGTTCGAGAGCCCGACCAGCACGTCCATCTCGGCCCGCATCTCGACGTAATCGCCGGGCTCGTTGACCGGCTCTTTGATCCACCAACGGTGGTTGTCGCAGTCATGCTTGAAATTCATGTTCAGGTCGAACGTGTCCGGCAGGTCCTCGGATGCGATGCCGTACGGCGCAACGGCCGCGGCGATCTGCTCCTGGCATCCGTCGCGCGGCCCGTACCCGTTTGACTCGTACAGGTAGCGATTGCACATCCGGTGGTGCGTGTCATGCACGCCCTTGATCTTGGCCGTCTCCTTGACGATGGTCATCATGGGTCGGCACAACGTGGACATGAGCGTGTCGCCTTCGGTTAGATGGTCACGCGGAATGTAATCCCCGGTCACCTTCATGGGATAGCGCGTGCGCGAGTAGGAGGTGGAGAGCTTCTCGCGCAGGTTCAGCATGTTAAACAACGCCACATCGCATACCTGCTTGCCCTCCAGATCGGTGATGCGGATGCGCTGGCCCTTTTTCATCTCGACCGCCTTGCCGCTCTTGGGTGGCATGACGACGTCGAGGACAGTCTTGCTGTTGACGGTCTCCATCTCGCTCTCCTCTAACAAATCCCGCCTGATGCCCGTTGAACGTTCGGCCCCTCGGTACTGCGCCCGAGAAAGACTTCGCCGATGTCCTTTCGCGCCAACAAGTCCTTCGCGGCAGATGAGACCTTCATCGTCCCCGCCGCCATCACGTACGCCCAGTCGGAGATCGTCAGGGCGGCGAGTGCTTTCTGCTCGACGATGAGAAGAGCGGTACCGCCCTTTCCGAGGCGGCGAACGTGCTCCTCGAGAAGCATCCTCGAGAGCTCCGCGCTCAAGTTGGAGGTGGGTTCGTCGAGGACGAGGAGGCGGGGCTCCAGCATCAGGACCCTCGCGATCGCCAGCATCTTCCGCTCGCCGCCGCTGAGCTTGCTGGCAGTTCGCTTCAGCATCGTCTTGAGGGCGGGGAAAGTCTCGAGCACCGCCTCCATGCGCCTCGCAGCGCCGGGTCTGCTCAACAGGTAGCCCCCGATCGCAAGGTTGTCGAGAACCGAGAGTGTCTCGAACACGTCGTTCACCTGGGGCACGTAGCCGAGCCCGCGCTTGGCGAGGTTGTTCGCCTTCATGTTGGTGACGTCCTCCTCACCAAGGCGCACTTTGCCGCTCAGCGCCGGGATCATGCCCACGATGGCTTTGAGGAACGTGCTCTTGCCGGCTCCGTTGGGGCCGACGATGGTCACGATCTCTCCGTGCCCAACGCCGGCAGAGGCGCCGTTGACGATGACCGAGGCTCCGTAGCCGGCAGCCAGGTCATCGACCTGCAGATACGCTGGCGGCCGGCCCGTCTCGTCAGCCGACGAGGTAGGCATCCAGCACTTCCTTTCGCGCGCTGACATCACGCATCGAACCCTCGGAGATGACCTTGCCCTGGGCCATCACCACCACCGGCTCGCACAGCCGTTCCACCACCGCGAGCTCGTGCTCGACCATGATCATCGAGAGCCCCTCATCGCGAAGGTCGAGCAGGTACTGCTCGATCTGGCGTGCCAGCGTCGGGTTGACGCCGGCGAACGGCTCGTCGAGCAGCAGCATCGTGGGCTTCGTCATCAGCGCGCGCATGATCTCCAGCAGCCGCTTCTGGCCGCCGCTGAGGTTGCCGGCCAGCTCGTCCTCCTTGGGGGTCATCTCAAACCGGTCGAGGACGTCGCGCGCCGCATCGACGTTGGCGGCCTCGTTGCGACCCCAGTAGAGGCGGCTGAGCTCCGCACCGAGCAGCGACTCGCCCTTCTGATCCGGCGCAGCGACGAGGAGGTTCTCCAGCACGGTCAGCTTGGTGAACTCGGCCGACAGCTGGAAGGTGCGGACCATCCCGCGCCCCGCAATCTTGTGCGGCGCCAGGCCTGTGATGTCGCGGCCATCGAACGTGATCGAACCTGCGTTGGGCTTGATCTGGCCGCCGATGATGCCGATCAGCGTCGACTTGCCGGCGCCGTTGGGGCCGATCAAGCCGGTGATACGGCCTTGCATTGCCGAGAACGAGGCTCCGTCGACAGCCTTGAGGCCCCCGTAGTCACGCCGGACATCGCTGACGGCGAGGATTGGCTTGGGCTGCGCCTCCATCTACTCGGCAGGCCTCGACTGTGCGGTGGCGCGCGGCTTGAACCGGCCAGGTTTTTCGGGAAAGATGCCGTTGGGTCGGAACCACAAAAACAGCAGGATCAGCAGCCCCACGCAGACCCACTGCATCGCCTCGATGAATCCCTGGTAGAAGATCGGCGGCAGAAAGCGGGTCGCCTCCAGGAAGCCGACAGGAACCAGAAGGGTGCCGAGAATGACGCCCCAGTTGTTGGCCGCTCCACCGACCAGAACCGCCGCCAGGAAGACGAACGTCTCGGGATACAGCCACGAGCCCGGCGACCAGGCCTGAATGAACTCGGCGAAAACCGCGCCGCTGATGCCGGCGATGACCCCGCCGACGACGAAGATAACCAGCCGTAATAACGTCACGTTCTTGCCGACCGCCGAGGCGGCCCGCTCGTTGTCGCGCATCGCTCTCAGGGTCCGGCCGAGCGGAGACCTCGTGATCGCCCGGACGAACAGGAAAACGAGCACTGTGAGGAACAGGCACCAGCCCGCGTACACCCATTGGTACTCGAGAGGGTTGAGGCCCAGCTGGTCGTACAGCGGCTGTGGAATCGTGGCGAGCCCGGCGGGCCCGTTGACGAGGCCGGTCGCGTTCGAGGCGACAAGCGTGGCGATGAGCGAGAGGACCAGCATCACCATCGCCTGGTAGTCGCTGCGGAGGCGCCGCAGGCTGATCACGCCGACGACCAGCGACAGCAGGCCCGCGGCCACGCCACCCGCGAGGATGGGCAGGGGGAAAGGCCAGCTGGCGCCGAACATGTAGTGCTGGAAGTTGCCCGGATAGTCGGGACCGAGCGACACCACCGCGGCCGTGTACGCCCCGACGCCGACGAAGACGATGTAGGCGAAGTTGATGATGCCTGCGACTCCGAACTGCAGGTTCAGGCCGAGCACGCCCATGATGTCGATGAAGAGATAGATCAGCAGCGTCGAGATGTAGAACTGCATCGCGTCGGTCACGCGGCCACCTCCTTGGCCGCCGCGATCTCCGACAGGATCCCCTGCGGGCGGACGAGGAGGACCACGATCAGGATCACGAATGCGACAACGTCTTTATATGCCGGGCTCATGAGCGCCGCCGCCGTCTCGCCGGCGATGCCGATGGTGAGCGCGCCGAGCATCGCCCCATACGGCTGGCCGATGCCACCCAGCACTGCCGATGCGATGATCGGCACCAGGAAGGCGGCGCCGGTCGTTTCGCTGAAAGTCGCCGTGTTCAGCACGAGAGCCACCCCCGCGATGCCGCAAAGGGCCCCGGAGACGAGCCAGGCCGCGTCGATTACCTGGTCGGTGGGGATCCCACAGCTGCGCGCAAGGCCAGGATTGGTTGCGGTCGCGCGCATCGCCTTGCCTAGCTGGGTTTGCGTCAGCAGGAGGTGGACGCAAACCATGGCCACCACCGCGATCCCCATGATCGCCAGCTGGCTCGCGGTGAACACCATCGAGCCCAGTTGGTACGACGGCCCTTGCGACGCTTCGTAGGTGAAGAAGGTCGGCCGGAAGATCGCCAGCAGCAGGTTCTGGATGATGAGGCTCACCGCAATCGTGACGATGATCATCCCGAAAAGCCTGGTGCCTCTCCGAACGAAACCGAAATACACCAAGCGGTTGAGCAGCATCGAGAAGACGGCGCCGAACAGCGCACCCACAACGAGGCTGATCCAGATGTTCACACCGGCATGGTTGGCGAGATAGGCCGCAAAGGCGCAGGCGGTCATGATGTCCCCGTAGGCAAGATTCAGGATGTTGGTGACGCTGAACTGCAGCGTGAACCCGACCGCCGCGATTGCAAGGATCGAGGCGGTGATAAGCCCGAAGCCAAACGCCGGAATCAGCTGCTGCACGTCAACACTTGGGAAACGCGAATTGACCGCGCGGCTGCTTGCTCGGTGGTCAGCTTGTGATTGGTCCGCTCGCGGTCATCTACGCAGCTTCGCGATGTCTTCGGCGCTGACGACGGCAAGCTGAGGGTTGGAGCCGTTGGTCGAGTACCCGATCAGCTCGAAAGCGCCCGTGGAGTTCTGGTATTCATCGAATGCGATCGGGCCGCCGGCGCCCACATAGTTGATCTTCTTGCCGGCCGCTATCGCATCCATCCCTTCCTTGAACGAATGCACCTCGGTTGCGCCAGTCGCGTTGCCGACCACAGCCGGGATCAACGCGTTGTAGAAGCTGGGATCGGGCGTCTTCGCCTCGAGCATGGCCAGCGCCATGATGATGATTGCGTCGTAGTCGGTCTCGGTGTACGGGTCTTGGCTCCACTGGTCGGGTTGAGGCACCTCGGAGCCAGCGGCCAGAAGCGCCTTGTTGTAGACATCCCATGCCGGTCCCTGGGACGTCGAGAACGGTTGGGCGGCCGCGAAGTTCTTCGAAAGGGCGTCCCTGCCGACGGCCCCACCGACGGCTTTGATCCAGGGCGGTTGAACGGTCGGCTGGGTGCCGATGACAGGAATCAGGCCGTGCAGCTGCTGCAGCTGGCTCAGATAGGCCGCATCGGTCTGGGGGTCGGCTTCGGTGAAGATCACATCGGGACTGGCCGCCACCAGCGCGGTGACCTCGGTGCGGTATGAGCTCTGGTCGAGCGTAAGGGTTTGATTGATGACGATCTGGCCGCCGAGCTTGGCGAATGCGGTCAAGAGGTTGGGGACGTTCCCCTGCGAGCTGAGGTCGTTGCCGAACACCGCGGCGCCCCTGCGATAGCCCTTGTTGTAGGCATAGATCGCCATCGCGACGCCGGCCGCGTCGTCGGGCGGGGTCAGACGGTAGAAGTATTTGTAAGTGCTCTTGTCGAATGCGGCCTGCCCGGAGTCCGCAAACATCGGCAAATGCGCCCGGTCGATGATGGGAACCGTCGCCAGGGCTTCGTCGGAGCTCGGCCCGTTCATGCCAACCAGGTTTTCCGTGGAAGCGATCATCTTCTGGGCGGCGGGGACGGCGTCGGCAGGGTCGCCGCGCGTGTCGACGGCGATGCACTGCACCTGGTGCCCGAGCACGCCGCCTGCCTGGTTGATCGTGTTCGCGGCCGGTATGCAGCCTGCGGCCATTTCAGGGCCAAAGCTGGCATCCGGACCCGTGAACGGGTTGAAGCTGGCGAAGGTCAGCGTGCCGGTGTAGGTCTTGGGCTTGGCGCCCTGGGTGCTCGACCCGCATGCGGCCAACACCAGCACCGCCGCGATGGCCAACGAGAGACCCACCTTGGACGTGGTTAATCGATCACTCGGTAATTTGTCCGACAATTACTCGGTCGGACTATATAGTCGCCCAGAAGGCGTGTCAAGAAACCTTGATCCGCGCGCCTACAGAACGGAGGGCAATCCATGACCCCGCTGCAACGGCTGCGAGTTCCCGAACAGCTCCCTGAGCCCATGAGCCAGTACACGGACGGCGTCGTCGCCGACGGGTGGATCTGGATCTCAGGAATGCTCGCCCTCGACGCCTCTGGCGCCCTGATCGGCGGCGATGACGTGGTCGCGCAGGCCGAGCGTGTGCATGAGAACATCGCGGCTGTGCTCGCGAAGGCCGGCGCGGGTTTCGAAGACGTGGTCAAAGTCACCGTGTACCTACGCCGCATCGAAGACCGCGCCGCGGTCAACACCGTGCGGCGCCAATTCTTTGGCGAGAGCCGGCCGACGAGCACGCTCGTGGAGGTCTCAGCGTTGGCGCTGCCAGACGCGCTAGTCGAGATCGACGCTATCGCGCGTCGGCCGGAGAGCCGCTAAATGAAGCTGGTCGACCTCACGCACACGTTCTCGATCCACACTCCAGGTTGGGTGGGCTACCCCTCCCCCAAATTGAGCTATTTCCAACGACACGCGACCAACGGGATCGTTTCGCAGTACCTGGAGACGCCGCTGCATGCCGGGACGCACTTCGACGGCCAGATGCACATCGTGTCCGGAGGCAAGGACATTGCCTCCGTGCCACTGACCACACTGTGCCGGGAGGGAGTGATAGTCGACCTCTCCGACGAGATGGAGGACTGGTCAGTCATCACGCCCAAGCAGGTCACCGACCGTATGGAAGTCATGAAAGGGGACATCGTCGTCTTCCACACGGGCTGGCATCGCTTCTTCAACGGACGGCCGGAAGAGGACGAGGAGCGCTACTTCCTGCGCCACCCTGGTGGGGATCGCTCGCTCGCGGAATGGATCGTGAAGATGGAGCTGGCTTGGACCGCGGTCGACACCGGCTCGGGTGACCACCCGATGAACACGACGATTCGCACCAAAAGGCCGGACGCAACACGCGAGTACGAGAAGCGGATGGGCAAGAAAGTGAACGACATCTGGCCCGAGGAGGACCTGTTCGTGATGCATCGAGTCCCCTTCCGTCAAGGCATCACACACGTGGAGAACCTGGGCGGGGATGTCGAGCAGGTGCTGAACAAGCGGTGCATGATCGGCGCCTTCCCGATTCCGATCGAGGGTGGCGAGGCCTCGCCGTGCCGCATCGTCGCCTTCGTCGAAGAGTAAGCGTGTCCTGATGCGGTTTGGGCTGGCATTCCTCGGCGACCAGGATTCGAGAGGAGTGGTCCAATGGGCGCGGGAGCTCGAACGACACGAGCACCTGAGCCGGCTCTGGGTCGCTGACGAGCACTTCCTGCGGGACCCGTGGGTGCAGCTCGGAGCCATCGCCGCAGTTACTTCACGGGTTTCGATCGGGATCTGCATCACCGATCCGTATATCAGGCACCCGGCGCTGACGGCAGCCGCTGCGGCAACCCTTCAAGAGCTCAGCGGTGGACGCGCGCTGCTTGGGCTCGGCGCCGGGTCCACGGGCTTTCCCGCGCTGGGGCTGACGCCGCGATTGCCCGCCCAGGCTGTCACGGAATGCATCGAGCTCAGCAGGATGCTCTGGAGTGAGCCCAAGACTTTCTCGTATCGCGGGCGGCAGATCCAGTTTCTCGACGATTGCCTCGACTTCAAATCAGATCCGATTCCGATCTATGTCGCGGCTCGCGGTCCGAAGATGCTGGCCGTCGCCACGCGACTGGCCGATGCCGTCCTGATCGGCAGCTTTGTTCAAGGATTGGGTCTCGACTACGCCCTCAGGACCATTGATGAAGCCGAGCCGGAGCGTGATCCGGAATTGCCTCCGTTGCGCAAGGCCTGCTGGATCTACCTTTCGGTGAGCCCCGACTCGACGGCGGCTCAACGCGGAGCGGCGCGCGGGCTCGCTCTCGCCCTGCGGAGCAGCCACAAGATGCTGACCGAGATCGGTTACATGATCCCGGCGGACGTCCTCGACTTCGTCGAGAAGAGCCGGCATACGTGGGATGCGAACGAGGTGGACTGGGTGGTCGCCACCTTGTCGCAAGAGCTGATCGATGACCTGACCGTGGCCGGCGACCCCAGCGAATGCGTGGCCAAGCTCCGCCGGTTGCAGGACCGAGGCATCCATGAGGTGGCGATCCTGCCGTTCGCACCCGCGGGTGGAAACGTGCGGGACATGGTCGAGCTGCTGTTCACCAAGGTCGCGGCGGCGCTTGCCGCCTAGGCGGCCGGATTCTCAGCCGACGGCGAGGCTCGGCGCCAGCTCGCCGGCCCGGACCATGGCCTGGCGCATCGCATCGACCTCGTCCTTCGACGCCGGCAGCAACGGCTCGCGCACCGTGGCCCGCGGAAGGATGCCCTGCATGACCAGCGCTTCCTTCGCTCGCGCTCGGTAGTTGCGCACGGGCGCGGCGAACATCGCCCGCTCGAGCGGCAGGAGGCGATTCATGATCGTCTTGGCCTCAGCCAGGCGGCCCGACACGGCCAGTTCGACCATCTCGGCGAGCTGGCGGGTGGGCACGGCGCCGAATCCGAGGAGGGCGCCGTCGGCCCCGAGCTCGAATGACTCGTAGATGAATGGATCATCGCCGGTCAGAACCGCAATCGATCTCGGCTGCTGCCGGACTGCCGCGACCAGCTCGACAAAGATCTTTTCCTCGAAGGAAGCGTCTTTGATCGCGACCACGGGTGCGAGGTTGCAGAGGCGTCCGATGATTTCCGCCGGCAGGAGTACGCCGCCCAATGCAGGCAACAGGTTGAAGAGGACAAGCGGCAGGCCGACCGTGTCGCCCACCGCGCTGTGGTACCGAACGACCATCTCCGCGTCGAGCGGAGCCCCTTGATATGCAGCAAGTGGGAAGACGAGGAAAGCGGAAGCGCCGGCGGCTTTGTAGTCGCGACCGTAGGCAACCGCTTGGTCGGTGTACTGGGCCGGGAGGCCGGCGATCACCGGCAGACGATCCCCGATCTCATCGACCACGATCTGGAGCACGCGCACGCGTTCCTCGTGCGAGAGATGTGCTGTCTCTCCGGTGTCGACATTGATGGCCACACCGTGGATCGTGGTATCGGCGACGTGCCTCATGTATGCGCGTAGGGCAGGCTCGTCGATCTGCGCGTCCTCGGTCATCGGCAGCACCGTGGCCGGGAACAGCCCTTTGAAATCGATCTTCACCGCTTTGCTCCCAGAACGGGCATCCAAGCAATGGAACCACAATTCATTAGGCGCTAGTCGGTGTGGGGTCGGTGCGCTTCGCGAAATCCACCGCGGAGGCGGTAAAGGGCGTGCTCCATCAGCCTCCGCCTGGGGATCCGCCAGCAACGCAACGAGTGGTGCGACTCGTGCATCAAGCACAGGTTGCACGAGGTGCACGCAACCGGGCCGCGCCGCCCCTCGGCAAGCTTGACCACGAGATCCGGCTCGCGGATGAACGGCCTGGCGAGAGCAACGAAGTCAGCGTCGCCGCGCTCGACGATCAACTCCATCGTCGTGGGCGTCCGCATGCCGCCGACCAGGATGATCGGTTTGGAAACACGCTTTCTGAGCAGGCGGGCCGGCTCGAGAAAGTACGCCTCGGGATGCGGCGGCGATAACAGGCGGTGCAACAGCAGATCCCCCAACGCCCTTCGCCGGCCTACCGCCACGTACTCCTTCGCCGAGTCGCTGGGCAGGCGCATCGCATTGCACGACACCTCGATCGCGTCGGCGCCGGCGCCGGCAAGGATTCCGCATCGGCGAACCCCCTCGGCGATCTGCATACCGCCGGGTACCGCGTCCTGCAGGCCGACTTTTACGGTTACGGCCATTCTCGTTGGCACCGCTTTGCGAACTGCTTTGAGCACCTCGACGAAGAAGGTGTCGCGAGCCTCTGGCGAACCGCCCCACCTGTCGGTTCGCTGATTGGTCAACGGCGATGAGAACTCGCTGATCAGGTATCCATTGGCGCCATGTATGTGCAAGCCATCGAAGCCTGCCTGGACGGCGCGCGCAGCACCCGCCGCAAACGCGGCGATGGCCTCCTGAATCTCTGCCTCGCTCGCGGCCCCCACCACGCGACCGGTGAGCGCGTTGGGGATTGGCGAGGGCGCCAGCGGCTGGTTGCCCACCACCCGCGATTGGCTGCCGGCATGCGCCAGCTGCGCGAATAACTTGCCGCCATGGCGGTGCACCGCCTCGGCGAGGCGCGTCAGCCCAGGCACCATGCCGTCCTCATGGATGCCAACCTGGCGTGTTGCGTACTGGCCCCGCGTGTGGCAGTACATGTGGCCGCTGAGGATCAGACCGACGCGGTTTCGAGCGAGATCCTCGTAAATTTCGACGAGTTTTTCGGTGATCTCCCCGGCTTCTCCAGCCGCAGTCTCGGATGTGCCCGCGCGCACGAGTCGGTTCGCGATTTCGACCGAACCAATGCGGCCTGGTTGAAATAGAACGCCTGCGCTCATGGTCGCGGATCGTATCAATCAACTCACAGTCGCACGCTTTACACCGTCGCCGAGCCCTGCCTAGAATCACGGCATTCGGCGCCCGCGTCCGTCCAGCATGTGTAAGGGAGGCGGCAACATGAGACTGGCCAGGATGGTCGCATTGGCCTTGACGGTTGCGTTCGTAGTCGCTGCTTGCGGCGGCACCTCAACGACCCCACCCAGCAAGAAGTTGAAGGTCGCGTTCATCTGGGTCGACCCCGTCAACGGGTCGGGCTGGACATTGCAGTGGGACCGGGCGCGGCAAGACCTCGAAACCAAGCTTGGCGTCGAGACGGTCGCCGTCGGCCCAATCGCCGAAAGTGCCGACGTCATCCCGGTCTACGAGGACCTGATCCGCAAGGGCAACAAGATGATCTTCGCCACCGCGTTCGGCTACCAGCCATTCACCACGCAAGAGGCGAAGAAGCATCCGGATGTGAAATTCATAGGGATCGGCCCGAACACACAGGCGCCCCTCCCCAACGTGTCGACCGTGTACGGCAACCTGTGGGAGGCGCGCTACGCAACCGGAGTGGCCGCCGGGCTGATGACGAAGACCAACAAGATCGGTTTCGTCGTTGCTCACACGATTCCATCGGTCGTCGCGGGCGTCAATGGCTTTGCGCTTGGTGTGCAGTCGGTGAATCCGAAAGCGACAGTGAAGATCAGCGTCACCAACACGTGGTACGACCCGCCGAAAGAGACTGAGGCTGCCAACTCTTTGATCCAGGCCAATGCCGACGTGACGGCGCAGCACGAGGACTCGACGGCAACGCTTCTGGCATCGGCGGCGGCAAAGATCTACAGCATCGGGTCGGAGGCTGACACGCACAACATCGCGCCAGCCGCCTACCTCACTGGCACCTACTACGACTGGAGCAAGTACGCCCAGGACCAGGTGACGGCGCTGCAGAATGGCACGTGGAAGGCAGACGACTACTCTGGCGACCTCGAGTCAGGCCTCATCGCGGTCGGGCCGCTCAACTCGCTCGTCCCGGCTGACATCGCGGCCAAGTTTCAGCAGGCGATCGCCGACCTGAAGAGCGGGAAGATCAAGGTTTTTACTGGACCCATCTACGACAACACCGGCAAGCTCCGTATTCCCTCCGGCACGACATGGACCACCATCGATATCTACACAAAGACCAACTTCTTCGTCAAAGGAGTCGACGGCAAGGTAAGCCAGTAGCTGTCAGAGCCGAGATGTGGTGCTGACCGATAAGTCCTCTGCAGGGGCGGCGTCCGGTGAGGAGGCCGCCCCCGGCCCATCCCCTCCGGTGCTCGAAGCCAAGGGAATCAGCAAATCGTTTGGCGACTGTCTGGCGAACGACCACGTCGACCTCACCATTCACCACGGCGAGATACGCGCTCTGCTCGGCGAGAACGGGGCTGGGAAGACCACCCTCATCTCGATCCTGTGCGGCCAGTACCTGCCCGATTCGGGCCACGTCGTCGTCCGAGGCCACCCGCTGACCCTGGGCTCGCCGCGCGCCGCGCTCCAGGCGGGCCTCGGTGTCGTGCATCAGGACTTCAGGCTCGTTCCGCGGTTCACTGTCACCGAGAACGTCGTCCTCGGCACCAGCGCGTGGGGGAACCGTCAGGCGGAGAAAGACGTCGCGGCGCGAGCTCGCTCAGCGGGCTTTCGGTTGGAACCACGCACGCCTGCTTGGGCGTTGAGCGTCGGTGAGCTCCAGCAGCTGGCAATTCTCAAGCTCCTCTATCGCGGGCTCGACATCCTCATCCTCGACGAGCCCACCGCGGTGCTGAGCCCGCCTCAGGCAGAGGCGCTCTTCACGTCGATGCGACGGCTCGCCGCGGACGGCAAGTCGATCATCTTCATCACGCATCGGCTTCGTGAGGTGAGCGAGGTCGCCGACGAGGTGACGATCCTTCGCCACGGGCGGGTGGTTGCGGATCGCAGCGTGGTCGGCCTCGACCACAGGCAGATGGGAATGTTGATGGTCGGCGCGAGCGACGCCGATCAGAGTGTCGAACCACAGTCCGGAGCGGCCGGGGAATCGCTGCTCACGCTTAGCTCGGTTACCGTCGAAGGCCGCGGCGTCAAGGCGCTCGACAGCGTCGACCTAGTCCTGCGCCGACATGAAATAGTCGGGGTTGCCGGCATCAGTGGAAACGGCCAGACGGCGCTGGCCGAAGTCGCTGCGGGAATCATCAAGCCGGCCTCTGGCCGGCGCTCCTGCTCAACACCAGCTCTCGCATACATTCCCGAGGACCGGCTCAATCGGGGCTTGGTGGGCACGATGTCGATTGCCGACAATCTGGCGTTCAGGCGGTATGGGAACCGGTCGATGAGCCACCCGCTGTGGCTGTGGACTGGCCGCATCGCTGCGCTGGCCCGCGGCCTGATTGACAAGTTCAAGATCCCCACCAACCGGCCCAGATCGATGGTGGCCGAGCTGTCGGGGGGTGGCCTGCAGCGAGTACTGCTTGCGCGCGAGCTGGCCGAGGAGCCCGGCGTGATCATCGCTGCGCAACCTACGCGCGGCCTCGACGTGGCGTCGGCGGCAATGGTGCGCGGTCAGCTTGTTCAACACCGCCAGCGCGGAGCGGCAGTGTTGCTCATCAGCGAGGACCTCGATGAGCTGCTTGGCCTTTCCGACCGGGTGCTCGTGATCTTCAAAGGCGCCATCGTCGCGGAGTTCGCTGGGAAAAACCTCAACCGCGCGGAGATAGGGCTTCGCATGGGAGGTGAGATCTGATGGCGATCTCGCTGCGATTGGAGCGCAGGTTGGGCGCATCCCTCGCTTTGCGCATCGCCGTCCCCGTGCTAGCGGTCGTCGGAGGATTGGTGGCCGGCGGAGTGGTGATGGCCCTCGGCGGGCATGACCCGATCGACGCTTACATATCGGTGTGGGAGGGCTCGCTGGGCTCGACCGACGGACTGCAGAGCACGCTCATCAAGGCAACTCCGCTGGTGCTCACCGGCCTCGCCGTGGCGACTGCTCTCCGCGTCGGCCTATGGAACATTGGCGGTGAGGGACAGCTCATCGCCGGTGCGATCGCAGCGACGGGGGTCGGCCTCTACGTGGCTCAGTTGCCGGCGCCACTGCTTCTGATCGCGATGCTCATCGCCGGGTGCGCCGGCGGGGCCGTATGGGCCGCCATCGCGGCGATTCCGCGGGCCTTGATCGGGCTCAACGAAATCATCATCACCCTGTTCATGAACTACATCGCGATCCTGTTCATGGACCTGCTGATCTTTGGACCGTGGGGCGATCCGAAGGCGTTCGGCTTCGCCTACTCGCGAGCGCTTCCCGACGGTACGAGCCTGCCGCTCATTCCCGGGACCGGTCTGCACGTAGGCATCCTCCTGGCGATCATGGTCGCCATCGGCGCGTGGTGGCTGATGGAACGTACGCCGTGGGGGTTCTCAGTAAGGGTGGCCGGTGGCAATCCACGCGCGGCGGAGTACCTCGGGCTCGGAATCAGCAGGCGGTTGGTAATCGTGCTCGCCATCTCCGGCGCTGTCGCGGGACTGGCCGGGGCGATCGAGCTCACTGGCGTAACCAACCGCTTGCAAGAGGGTATCTCGGTCAACTATGGATACAGCGGAGTGCTGATCGCCTTCCTTGCTCGAGGCCGGCTACTCGCCGTGGGCGTCGCTGCCTTCTTATTTGCGGCGTTGGTGGTCGGCAGCTATGCGCTGCAGACAACCGGCGTCGCCCAGCCGATCGCCACCATCATCCAGGCGCTGATCATCGTGTTCCTGCTCGCTGGTGACGCGGTGCTCGCCTTCCGGCTGCACCTGGCGCGAAGCCCGCTCGCGGCAGAGGTCGCACCGTCGGGAGGGCAGGCGTGAGCTTCTGGGTGACCGCCTTGAGCGTTGGCATCGTGCTGGGCACCCCTCTTGCCTATGCGGCGCTGGGCGAGTTGATCGCCGAGCGCGCCGGCGTGATCAACCTCGGTGTCGAAGGCATGATGCTCATGGGCGCGGTGGTCGGTTTCATAGTCACCATCAACACGCACAGCGCGGTGGCGGGCTTTGCGGCCGCCGTCGCGGCGGGCGCGGCGCTGGCTTCGCTCCATGCGCTGATGACAATCGGGCTGCGCGTGAACCAGATAGTGATGGGCCTGACCCTGACCATCCTTGGTGCAGGGCTGTCCGCCTACGTCGGCACCGGATATTCGGGCCGTAGGCCGGAAGTCAACATCTCGGCGATCCCGATTCCCGGCCTGTCGTCGCTGCCAGTGCTCGGCAAGGTCTTGTTCACTCATGACGTCTTCGCGTATGCGGTGCCTTTCCTCGCCCTGGCGATCTGGTTTCTCCTGTACCGAAGTCGCTTCGGCCTGTGGCTGCGGGCCGCGGGCGAGCAGCCGGGCGCTGCCGATGCGTCAGGGGTTCCGGTATTCCTGATCCGCTACCTCGCCGTGATCGCGGGCGGCGGCCTCGCAGGCCTGGCCGGCGCTTACTTCTCAGTCGTATACACGCAGGGTTGGGCGGAGGGCATGACCAATGGACGCGGGTGGATAGCGATCGCTCTCGTGATATTCGGGACCTGGGACCCCATCAGGGTCTTGCTCGGAGCCCTTTTGTTCGGATTCGTCGACGGTCTGAATTTCGAGCTGCAGGGGATCGGCGTGCCGGTGTCGACCCATCTGCTTGCAATGATGCCCTACGTTTTCACGCTGGTCGTGCTGGTTGCGACCTGGACCCGACTGCGGCACCGGCACGGCGGAATGCCCGAGGCACTGGGGCTGGCGTACGAGCGCGAAGCCCGTTGACTCCAAGGAGGAAGTAGATGGCACTGATCAGGCTCGCAGTGGCGCAACCTCGCACCTGGTACGGGGCGGATGAGCGGCGCAACCTCGAAGAGGCGATACGCCTGGTCGCTCAGGCGGGCGCGACCGAGTGCGACCTTCTCCTCTTCCCCGAGAACTTCCCCGGCCCCTACCGGGAACGAGGACGGTTCGACGCGATCGGACCGCTGTCGGCCGCGGCGAAGAAGAACCACGTGTCGGTAGTCGCCGGCACATCCGAGGAGACCGGGCCTGGCAGCAACCGCTTCCACATCATTGCGGTCGTGATCGGGGCGGACGGCACCGTCAAGGGTCGCTACCACCGCACGCACCCGGTGGGCCCATACATCTATCCGGGTGGTGACCTTTGGGACTTCAAGTACGAAGAGGCCGATCAGTTCCCCGTGTTCGACATGGGTTGGGGCAAGCTCGGCCTGCTCGTCTGCAGCGAGGTGTTCGTGCCTGAGATCGCACGCATCCTCGCGCTGAAGGGAGCCGAGGTTTGCCTGATGCACGCAGGCCTTCTGATCGATGAGCTCGGCTACACCGACAACTGGCGCACGCTGGTGCGGGCGCGGGCGATCGAGAACTTGATGTACACGGCGACCACAGTGCACCTGTTTCCAGAGGAGTTCGGACGCAAGTACCGGCAGGCCGACCTGAAGTTGCCGCCGACGGGATCCCACCTGACCGCCGGCATCGCGATGATCGCCTCCCCTGAGCGAGTGCTTTGCGAGAGCCACGAGCCTGGATTGCTCAGCGCAGTCCTGGACCTCGATCGAGTCCGCTGGCTACGCGAGACCGACGAGGAGTTGATCGTGCCGGCGCCATATCGAACGATCCCCGGTGTCCTCAAGTGGCGGCGGCCGGAGCTCTACGGCCAGCTGACCGCGCAGCCGGCTGCCAAGGTCACTCGTCCAGATAGAGCCGTGAAGGCATGAGAACGGCCGCGCACGCGGCCGACCGAATTTGGCTCCGGGACAGGGACTCGAATCCTGAACCTTGCGGTTAACAGATCGCCGCCGCCGTTCAGAAATCGCAGTCCGAATTCGCTGAGTGCCGCCACGTGCCGCGAAATATCGCGGTTTGCCATGGACGTTGCTGTACAAAACTGGCGCGCTTCAACTTCACCGGTCATGCTCGAAAATCGCGACGGAAAGCGCCATGGAGTCGTCGCGTCAACTGATAAGTGGCAACTGCGCTTCTGATCGACGCGACCGCGCTTGGCGGCGGCGGGCTCGAAGCTGGAACGCGAGCAAGATCACCTCGTTGACCCGCCGATCGTACTCACCGATGCTGGCGCCCTCAAAGGACTTAAAGACTTCGCGGGCCGCGGTTTCAAGCTGATACCAGATGTCACCACCGCGCTTCAGGAAAAGCGGGTGACGTGAGTTAATCACCACCGTGGTGACCTCACGCTCGATTACTGTTTGGCTGCGAATTGCCGGATCGAGTGGGCGCACGACGACCTGGCCAAAGCCACGGCGCTTCTGCTCGTCCGCGGTCGGCAAACGAGGTGGCGCTGGTGGGCTCTCGAGTTGGGCTGCGTGTCGTCCCGTCGATGGCTCGCGAGCCTGGGCGGCCGGCGTACGGGCCGCCGCAAGTCCGGAGAAAGCTTCCTCACGTTCAGTGAGCCTGAGAACCTGGCTGAGCAGCCGTCTAACTTGTTCCGCGGTCTTGAGGGCAGACGCCGGGGGCGGCGCCAATTCATCTTCGGCGAGGCGCTTGGCGATCGGCGCCAGCAGCGCGTGCATTCGATGCTCCACCGCAGTCCACTCGGCGCCATCTCGGGCGAAATCGCTCTTGTTCATCATCAGCGGGACGGGTGCCAGATCGATCTCCCCTACGAGGCGGGCCATTCCTGAGACCTGGACAGCGTTCGGGTGTCCGAAGAACTCGCCGCCGGCGATCAGCCGGCCGAGCTTGTAACAACGCAGGCCGGGTACGTAATCGACGCCGCGGCCTTCAGGCTCGGCAAGACCGTACCAGCCGCGGATGGTCGTGCCTGCGGCGCGGACTGCGAAGCGATGCTCCTCCTGGAAGTTGATAGGAAGCGCCTCGACGCGGACGCCATTGATCGACATCTTCAACAGAGCTCCCACGATCAGCGGACGATAGGTGTCGCTGAGTCGAGCGCCCAGACGGCGGGGGTCTACACGCCTGTCGACCCCGTCGATTCGGATCCGGACGAAGCCCTCCTCCAACGGCACGCGCTTGACAACCGTCTTGAGTTCGTACGTCTTGAGCTTGGTGCGATCGCGGTAATCGGCGTCGGCAAACCGCCACGCCATCTCGTCACCCGGTCGGCTGGCTTCGACGGTGAAGCTCGTGCCCAGATGGCCAATCGCAGCTTTGCCGCCTTGACCGTACTGGCCCAGCAGGTTGCGTCCCCGCTTGGGTGATCCGCCCCAGCGCAGGTAGTGGCGTTCGAGCTCGGCCGGCCCCATCCCCTCTCCGCCCCGAGTCTCGATGACAAAGTACGAGGCATGGACTTGGAGCAGGACATTGAGAGCACTGCCCTTGAGTCGTGAGTCGATCGCGTTGTCGACCAGTTCCATGACTGCATCGGCGGAAGAGCGGTAGTTGGCGAAGAGCGATGCCGTGATGGCCGGGTCGATCCGCTCGCGGACGGTCACGCGCTGGGCCATTTCCAGCCCGAAATCTATACCCGATTCACCTTTCGAGTTCTTGGTCGCGGCCTTCGACCGATCGCGCGGCCTCGAGGGCATGAGCTCGATTCAGCCTGAGAGTGACCCGATCTTGCCTGTCCAGATTGGCCGTCTCGCCGAGGAGGTCAAAGGTCTGGCCGAGCAGCTCCGATCGACGCGCGGCCTCCCAACCTCCAGCACCCAGGATTCCAGCCACGACGTTGAAATTGACACCCGGGCCGGAGTTGATGAGTTCCCACAACTCCCGCCGATCCTTCTCACCGGGCAGCGTATCCGGTCGGTCGAGCAGGGCGGCCATTTTGGCCACGAACTGAGCCTCTGTTGTGAGAATCCTGGTGCGATCGATATTCTCTGTGTAGTTCATCAAAACTTCGACTGGAATCTGCAACCGTTGACCGAGTTTGGACTGATAGGCCGGATACACGTCAACCCCGACGCCCTCGACATTGAGCTCGAATTTCCGGCCACTGATGTGGTGGCTAGGTGACAGTTGGAACTTTGCCCGTAACTTGGCCAGGGTGGCATGGTCGACGATGATGTCGATGTCATGGCTCTTCGCGACCCGCGTCCTTAAATATGTGGCCCAGCCGCCGATGAGGACGGCGTCAGGAAAGTCCCGAACGAACCTCTGCATCACCGCCTGAACGTCATCCTCGTCCGGCCGAGATCGGCGCTCAGGCGACATCGCCCAGCAAGTCGCGGTGAAGCGCCTCAAGGAATCGCTGTGCCTGCCACGTCGGCAGGTTGAAGAGGTCGACATACACCTGGCAGCGCGGCGCCACTCTTCCGTACCTACTCAGCAAAGGATCGGGCTTGAGAATCACCAGGTTAGGCTCGCCGCGCCGACGCGGAAATCGCCGCCGCACGTCAGTCGCATCCGCGTAAACGACCACCTGCTCGTAATCTGCGATGACGTTGCGTCCTTCATGCAGAACAAATGCCGTGTACGCGGTTGGGATGGCCGAGGCCGGAACTCGAGCTTCGATCTCGCTGACTGTCATCGGTACTCTCGTTGCGTAGACGATGTCTCTCTCGAGGTCGCGCTGCGCCGCCCACATGAGTTGGAGCCGCTTCGGATCCAAAACGCGCAGGCCGCTGGCACCGCCGCGTATGGCACCGATGGCTCGGGGGCGCTCGAGAGCCTTGTGGATCGTGGACATGGGTAAGTCCAGCTCGGCGCTCAACTTAGTCAGCGAGCTCCGCCTGATGCCCTGATCAAGTGCGGCGACCAGGAGATGGCGCCAGACCACCTCGGTTCGACTAATCACTCGCTTAGGTTACGCCATTTGGCGAATTCAGGTTGGAATTCATCAAATCCCGAATCGCCACTGGTTGCTGTAACCAGCCACGCTGTTAGGTGGTGTTGGGCCGCCTCATACACCGCGCGAAAAGGCTGGGCCACCGTGGCCAGCCAGTCCAGGACCTCGTCAGGGCGACCCGCGATTCGATGCGTGCTGACCTCCCCGGTCGTCTGGTCGAGCACGGCCGCCACTGACTCTTTGGCGTGAACGTCGACTCCCACCCATCGCATACTTTCCATGGCCGGCGCCTCCCATAGATGCGGTCATCGGCCGAAGGTGCCTCCTTCGACCGACACCAGTCCGCGCGAGACTATGCGCGAGGCGCCAGTCACTTGCCTCAGGTCAGCTTCGGGCCGGCGCATATGGTCCGTACGACGCACCTCTCGCGGCAGCGGGCTGTGCGGCCCACGGGCGGGCGACAGACCGGAGCTCAGGCTCGGAACGTAGACCCAACGAGTACTGGGAAGAGGATTTCCCCGAGCTCAAGTCGCAAATCGAGCCAATAACGCCGGCCCGTCGCTCCTCCGGATGTCCTGCCGTGCTCTCCCGAGGGGTCGACGGTCCGTGCCGGCGGACCGCCTGCACCCTGGCTACTCAGTCGTCGTCGCCCTTGCCGAAGAAGACCCCGTTGCGCTCCTGGGCGATTTGGGCGAAATTGACTGTCTGGGGACCGCCGGTCGTGTGGAAATGGTCTGCTCCTGTGCTACCGCTCCATTTGATGTGGGCGTTTGTCTGTACGAATCGCATCTGGAACGGCTTCGTTGCATCGCTGAACGAACCACGCTTCTGAGCCCCGAACCAGCGAATGTCGAAGGTTACATTCCCCGGTGAGGGAGGACTGGTGTGGAACAGACCGTTCAGGATGTTTCCATAGTCCGCAATCGCCAGATCGGATAACTGCAGCCGTGCTTCGGCTTCGTCGACGTCTGCGCTTACCGCGTGGTCCGGAACGGCGATTGTCCAGAACAGACTACTGGTGGTGATGCCGGGATCGTAGTCGTGGATCTGCGTCGCGAATGTCGGGTCCACCGGACCCGTGTACACGTCCAGTCAGATGAAGGCGAAGGTGCCGTGGTGGTGTTTGCCGTCGGTGCCCACGTAGACGCCCTTCATAAAGCGGTTGTCAGATCCAAACTGCGCATCTGCAGGAAGCGCCGCGCCGTCGTGCACTCCTGCTCCAGGGCCGCTGATGTCGGCTACACCGACGACGCCTTTGAAGTCGAAGATGCTCGACACATCCGTGTTCGCAACCGGAAACTGGAAACGGAAGAGGGTGCCCCCAAGCGTCGTGCCGTACGGAATTGGCCGCGGCGGAACTGAGCGTCGGCTTGCCTCGGCAATGAGTGGCATCCAGACGCTGGATGTCACCACAGCACCGCCCGCCAGCCCGGTTGCCGACAGAAACTGACGACGCGATAAGGCCCGTTCCCAGAAGTGCGCGTGACCACCCTGGTGGTGGGCGATAGGTGAGGCTGCAAGCAGCCACAGCCCCTCGTTAGTGAGGTTCATAGGCCCCTCCCTTGCCGCGTTGGCCCTATCGCGGCGCGCGTGGGCGCCGCATTGTCCCGAGCCTACACCTGACCCGGCGAATTGGCAATTTGCTTTCGAAGTAGCCTTCGCTCGCGAATGGACCCAGCCCATTCGGCGATCGAGGTCAATGACCTGCTCAAGACTACGCCGGGCGGCGCCGGCGCAGGCGGTCCGAGGCATCTCGTTCGGGGTCTCGGGCGGCGAGATCTTCGGCTAGGAGCGCTGCATCCGTTCCGCTTGCCCTATTCAGGTGGCGAGGCATACGTGCCATCAGGCTGCTGATCAGGTTTGATGTCGCGAGAGGCACATGCGAATGCTGTAGCCCATCACGTCCGGTCCTTTGGGATCACTCTTGGCCTACGCCGGCCGCTGGCGGCGAGCGCATCTGCCTTGTTTGGAGCCGGAGTGCCGGGCATGTGCAACAGACTCTTCACGGCAGTTACGCCAGGAACCTTGCGCACGGCCTGTTCGACTTTGAACATGGCATCCGCGTCGTCCAGCTGCCCACGAAGAACCACCGTCGTACCCTCGACCTCGAGGTTCAGGCGTCCGTGCGGGATCGAGCGGTCGCGGAAGAGCTCGCTTTCGACACGGTCGAGAAGCGTCCGGTCGTCAGCAAACTCCGGCCGCTCACGTCCCACCAGGTGGCGAGCCCTGGCCACGAGCGTGTGGAACCCGTATCGGGACTCGCGCGCAAGACGCCTGGCCGTCACTCGCACAAGGTGACCGGATCGTTCAACAACCCGGATGCGCCGAGCCTTGCCGTTGTCCGGGTCGAGAAAATAGGTCGCCACTGCCGAACCCGCGGCCAGCACCGTTGCTCCGATCCACGTTCGCTTTGTCATGCAATCAACACTCCCGTTGTCACCGCTTGAATGTCCCGACGATTTCACCCGTCGCAAGCACGTGCCCCTTGATCGCGTCCTGAAATGAAGAATTGGATGAGCCCTCGGGCAAAGATGTCATGGTGTCCAGCGCGTAGACGTGGAAGTGGTAATGGTGGCGCGAGCCCGGCGGCGGGCAAGGACCACGATAGCCGTTGCTGCCGAAATCGTTTCGCCCCTGAACACTGTCACCTGGCGGGGCAGCACCTTCGGATAGATCCGACGACGCTGGAGGCAGATTGAAGATCACCCAGTGCACGAAGGGTTTGCCGGGTCCGTCCGGATCGATCACCGTGAGTGCAAGGCTATGCGCGCCACCTGGAACGCCGGTCCAGCTGAGTGGAGGCGAGACGTCAGCGCCGCTGCTGAAGGCCTGGCTTGAAACACCAATCGAGGCGGCGACCATCGACTCCTTCCCACAGGCTACAAGGAGGCTGATCAGCGCTGCTAGCGATGCGAGCCGAGCACGTTCAACGCTATGAGCCCGCATGCCAACGTGATCGGGAGTCGGTTTGCGACAGGCAGCGCCTGGGACCCGGTGTACTGGGGATGAAGAGCGCAATGCCAACCGCAAGCGGAATTCCACTCCACTTGATTAGGAGCCCGGATCTCCAGTTCGCGGCGGCCCCTGTAGTGAGGGCTCGCCTAAGAACGGCCGGATTGCGGGGTAGGGGACAAAGAGCAACCCCGCCAGCGCAAGGCATCCGAATCCGTACCGCGCTCACCTCAGCAGGTGATGTGCAGCACTGCGTTCGTCTTGCTGTCCGCTTCGCGGAGAAACTCGACCGCTTTGTCTGTCCGCATCGCTATGACCTCAATGCCCCGGCGCCTGGCTTCTTCAAGCACGGCCGGCATAACGGATAGCGCTCCGTGCGCGCCGGTTCCGATGATCAAGCGCGAGCAGTTCCACGGGATCTTTTCTTCCACAGAGAGCGGCGTGTGGCCGTACTCATCGCGAAAGTGCTTTGAGGGTTTCTTCTTGCGTGGCCGAACTCCGCCGCGGTCGATGACGACGTCACGCTGGTAGATCTCGCCGTCGATGCGGATGGTGCCGAAAGCGAACCTGTCGATTCGCATGCTTCCAGCGTAGAACGTGCTGATGCCCGGTCGCGCGCTCCGCCGACGCGTCCCCGCACCGCGGAGCGCTCACTGAGTTCGGGACCGTCTCAAGAGCGGCCCTGAGGAGACGGGTGTTGCTGTCCAAATTGCCGTAGCGTTGCTGTACCGCTGTCAATCGATCGTCGACAACGCACTCGCTCTCGTATTCGAAAGTGGCTCCGGGACGGGGACTCGAACCCTGAACCTTGCGGTTAACAGATCGCCGCCGCCCGTTCAGAAATCGCAGTCCGAATTCGCTGAGTGCCGCCACGTGCCGCGAAATATCGCGGTATGTCGCGGGCGTTGCTGCTACAAACGGCTCATGCACCGCCTTGGTCTTGGCGGCTCTGGGGGAGTGCAATGAATGCCACGAACAGCACTTCGAGACACTCTGGCGCATGCAAATCGACGGGTCGGAACGTCTCGGTTAGATGATGCATGGATCATCAGCGCTCGCGCTTCTGCTCGTGGTTTCTCGGGCTGAGCTCGAGGTCGATAGCCCGGCGCATAGCTGGGAGATCGTTGGCAACGATGTTAGCGACCTGCTTGAGTTGAATCCGGTCGTAAGCGTGAGTGGCGACGTTGCGGAAGCCAC
>Ga0209690_1000060_pt1 | contig 46029 bp, 54 predicted proteins | sample GraSoiAngelo_150_FD_186164 | JGI IMG/M metagenome (GOLD analysis project Ga0209690, IMG submission 186164) | Grasslands soil microbial communities from the Angelo Coastal Reserve, California, USA - 14_1009_09_40cm (SPAdes) (version 2) | ecosystem: Environmental > Terrestrial > Soil > Grasslands ... | reverse complement strand
GGGTGGGAAAGTCGCTGATGTCCAGACGGATCCAGGCGAACCCCGCGACCTGCGCCACCTGCCCCTGCGACAGGAACCGATCAGCGATTCCACGCTGGTCGAGAACCTCGATGGTGCGCGAGTGCAGACCGCCTGCGCGCGAGCCGCTGACGTCCTGGCTGGCTCGCCGTTCGACAATGGCGACGTCAACCCCGGCCAGCGCCACCTCGCCCGCCAACATCAGCCCTGTCGGGCCGCCTCCGGCTATCACCACAGCGTGTTCAGCCATACGTCACCCCCCAAATCCCTCGGTTCTGGTTGCGGCCGGAGATTCTGCAGCACGACCCGGGTCTTGCCGCAAGCCCCCCATTGCGTTGTATGGTGAGAATGGCGAAGGGGTGAGTGCTATCCCTCCCCTTGTCCCGCTGCGGAGCGACAAGCCTTTGCGCAGCGCCGGTGCGGCGCGTACGGCGGTGCCGTCGGCCCACGGATGACATCGCTCTCGAGCCCCGAGGACGAGCAGAGTTTCGTCGGTCACATCGCGAGCTTGATGCCGCGGTTGAGGAGCCAGACGTTCGCGGGCCACGAAGTGACGAACCCGACGATCATCCCGATTTGCATCAGGAACCAGTACGCGGCTGAATTCACCATCAGCGGATGCGGCGCTGGAAAGAACACAGAGGCCATCAACGCCATCCATCCGAAGAGGCCAATCTCGAATGCGGTCAACGCAATGAAATCGGCCTGCGCGGCACGCTTGAGCCCCTCCCGGACTCCGAGGCCCAGCATCGGAGCGATGGCGAAGTACTGAAACACGATGCCGAAGGAGATCGCGAGGATGTAGTCGCCGATGTACTCGGCATACAGCGCGCGGCCGGCGACGGTGAGCGCGAGCGCGTAGATCGTCCATTCGCCAATCAGGTCACCCAGGACGCATCCGGAGCCGCAGTGGAACACCTCGATGGCGATCGTGACCCAGCGCGGCCTCCCGTGCCCCCTGTGTGCCACCTGGCCCATGGCCATCATCTCGTGAGTGCCGGCATCCTTTCGTCCCCACCGCCAATAGAGCAAGAGCGCGAGAGGACCGAGGTACAGCGCGGTGATCGGATAGACCGCGTTCATCACACCATGCGTCTGCCGGTGGCCACGCACGAAGATGTCGAAGCCAATCACGCCACCGGCTATGAGAGCCGTGCCGATCGAGATCCAAGCGACTACCGTGAGCCAGGTCGGGGGCAAGCTCGTTAGCGAAGAGCCGCCCGATAGCCTGACCCGCGCCGCCCTTCGCGTTTGTGACCCTGCTGCGAGCAGCGATGAGTTTCCGCGCCGCCGGCGGTCATATTCCTCGACCATGGTAGCTACCGGCCGGCGGTGCAGCCATCCGGCGGGAGCTAACCTCGAATAGGAGGAGCAGAGATGCCTGAGCACAAGATCGGAACCCGCGAGGAATGGCAGGCCGCCCGGGACGAGCTCGCCAAGCTCGAGGCGGAGCAGGGGCAGAGAAACGATGAGATCAAGAGGAAGCGTCTCGATCTCCCGTGGGTCGTGGTCGAGAAGGAGTATGAGTTCGACAGCGAGGACGGCAAGAAGACCCTCGCCGAACTCTTCGACGGCCGCTCACAGCTCCTCGCCTACAACATCATGTTCGGCCCTGACTACAGAGTCGGTGCCTGCCCCGGCTGCACGAGTCTGGGCGACGGGCTCGACGGCTCCCTTGTCCACCTGAACCACCGCGATGTGACTCTGATCTGCTTCTCGCGGGCGCCGATCGAGCGGCTTACCGCCTACAAGCGGCGAATGGTCTGGCAATTCCCCTACGTCTCCACATACAACACCGACTTCCCGTTCGACTTCGGCCTTGCACTGACCGAGGAGCAGGCACAGCAGATTCCCGAGGTCAAGGAGATGCTCGACAACCCACCCGACTGGCTCCAGGAATGGTCAGGCCAGGTCGGGGCCGAGCTCAAGGACGGCCTGCGCGAGAACCCCGGCTGGATCGCCTTCGCGCGCGAGAATGGGACTGTCTACCACACGTACACGGTGACGGCGCCCGATCCGTTCGTCGCGCCGTACTACAGCTTTCTGCTCGACCGAACGCCAAAGCCCCAACCCGCCGAACCCCGCGGCTGGCGCAAAGACGAGTACCCGGACTGAGTCGAATCCGTCACTTCGCGGCTGAGCGGGCCGAGCCCTCGCAACGCGGGTCAGTAATCTCAACTCGCCCAGACGTCGCGACCAGATGTAGGCCAGCGGGCCGCTGGTCAGGCGACTAGAAGGAGCCTGTCTTAACCTCTCCCGCACGCCTGTAGGTCGCGACCACAACGCCGCTCGGCGAGACGCTGGCCTTCTCGACGCTGAATCCCGCTGGGATCGCGCCATCGGCGAACAGCTTCTTACCGGTGCCCAGCACCACCGGAAACGTCTTCAGCCAGAGCTCGTCGACAAGGTCGTTCTTCAGCAAGGTCTGGATGAGGTTGCCGCTGCCGTGAACCTGGAGCTCCGCGCCATTCGCGGACTTGAGCTTGCGAATCTCGCCGGCTACGTCGCCGCCGATGTGCACCGTCGTCTTCCAGTCGGACTTCACCGGCTTGTGCGATACGACGTACTTCGTCGCCTTGTTGATCGCGGCGCCAGTCTCGTCGGTCTGCTCCGGCCAGAACCTGGCGAAGATGTCGTACGTCGTGCGCCCCAGCAGAAGATCAAAGGGATGGCCCATCTGCTCGGACATCACTTTGCCGACGAACTCGTCGAAGTAGGGCACCGACCAGCCGCCGAACTTGAAGCCGCCCGAAGGGTCTTCCTCGGGGCCACCAGGTGCCTGCATCACGCCGTCGAGGGTCATGAACGTGAGGACGATCAGCTTTCTCATGGCAATTAGGACGCTACGCGGACCGTGAACTAATCGGTCGCGCTACGGCTCGGCGAACGCGCGCGTGGCGGCGAGTCCCACGAACGCGCCTGGGAGCGGGGGGCGCGGGTATCGACCAACCGGCCGGGCTACGTGCTGGTCTTGTCTAGCCGCTGCAGAAGCTCGTGCGCGGCAAGCTCAATCTCCTTGTGGCGCCACTCGGCCGCTCTGTACTGGCAGGCGATCAGCCCGGTTCGGTGGACGCGGCGAAAATCGCCATAAATGAACGCGTATCGGCTCTTGGTCTCGTCATTCGCTTCCTCGTTAAGGCCGAGGTGCCATTCGGCGTAGTCGTCCCAAGAGTGGCCTTCCAGGAACGCATTCTCTTCCGCGGCTTTCGGCTGAACTTCGCCCCAGTCGCTGTCGAGAACGTACTGGCGGGCGTCGATCAGTCGACGAGCTTGAGCGATTGCACGCTCATTGACGGAGTACGAGGCCATGAGATCAGTATGCGGAGGCCCCAGGACTGGCGCAACGTCGCGCGCGGCCCGTTGACACCACATGCAAGTGTGTGAGGTGGCAACGCTTCTCAATGCGGAGGTGATGAGCGGTGCCATGCACGGTTGTCACACAACGCCATGCTCCTGCTTGAGGCGTTGATGTCGCGACATGAGCTGCCCGCATGCGGGCCATCGGTAGCCCCAGGAGACGCGTGACTTAGACGAATCGCAGACCCCGCCGGCCTCAAAGCCAGCGGGGTCTACGAAGGCACAGGCAGGGCGGCATGTGCCCCTGGGCTACGGCGTAAGAAGGGCGCAGAGTTGCGCTTTGGCCGCGTCTGTGAACGAGGTGTGCCCGTGATGGGTGCCATCCGCCATGGTGATGCCGCTGTCGTGGAACTCAGCGCCCAGGGCCGGGACGCGAAGGGAGCTGCCGTGTAAGACGATGGAGTCGCTCGAGAGGTCACCGGGAACGAGGAACGTCTCGTGCCAATTGTCATCCGCGGCAAATGCGACCGTACGGCTTGATCCTACCGGCGAGAGGCTCCACGTGCCGACGATTTGCTCCTGGGCATTACGTTCGACGAGCAAAAGGTTCTTGTACCACCGCGTGGCGTGGGTCGTCACCGTCCCGCTCTCATAGATCGTCCCGCATGGCAGATCGAAGTCCGTGTTTGCCTGGTTTGTGAAACTGGTCGTAGGGGTGCTGGTGTCGCATTTCACCCACGGGCCGTCTTGATAGCAAATGCGGAAGGCCTTGAGGGGCGGGGTCAACGTAGTCGGGTCCACGAGCGTGTGAGCCGATGTGACGCTTGCTCCCGCAAGGGACGCGATCGCAAGGACCGCTGCAACTAGAAAGATGCGTCGGGGTTTCATTGCTGGTCCTCCTCGGACGGTCGCGGCCTGTTGGAAGCGGGCTCGGATTCCGCTCAGCGCCAAAGGGGCTGAGCCGTCCGGAGCCGATCCCTATCAGTTTCTCCCGCGCCCAAAACAATGTCCGTAATAATTCGCAATCGCGGGAGTTGCCTGACCAGGTCGCCCCGCCTGCACGTGGGGCCGGATCGTCTTCGGGTTTGGTCGGGGTCCGCGATTTGAACCCGGCCAGGCCCCCTTCGACCCCCCAGCGGGAACCGTGCGGCTGCCAGGCCATTACGCTGTTGCCCGCTTGAAGCCGAGGCGGCCGCGCGTCGCGATCACGACGATAACTGCAGCGGTTCCGAAGACGGCCACCGGACGACTTCGTTGTATGCCGCGGCCGGGAACAGGTCGCTGGTGAGCGCCTGGGTGAAGTTGATCGCCGTGTGGATGAGGATCGCAATCAGCAAGCTGCCTCCCGTGTTGTTGAAAGCCCACGTGATCAGCACGGAGAAGATGACGGTGGCCAGCAGGAAGACGATCACGCCCGAAAGGCTGAGACCACCGTTGGCAGCTGAAAGTGGGTTGCGGGAACCGATCGGAAGCGGCGAAGCTGGCAGAGGCAAAGGGCTGGTTGCAGCGGGTTCGCCGCTTCGGGGCGGGATCCCCGGATTGAACTCCGTTCTCGCGGGGTCCCGTATCTGTGTGTACTAGGCGCAGATCCGCCCCCAAACCGGGCACTGTCCTTTGTGTTGATCCTGCCGCTGCTCATGGCGGGTTCCTCCTTGATGTTCGACGCTTAAAAGACGGTGGATATGCAACTCGATGGTTGCATTCGTCAGGGTGAGCGGCGTAAGATGCAACCATGAAGTTGCATAACGCTACCGACCGCATAGAGAAAGAGATCGTTCTGCGCGCACCCCGCTCGCGTGTCTGGCGGGCGCTTGCCGACGCCGAAGAGTTCGGCGCCTGGTTCGGCATGAAGCTTGAAGGTCGCTTCGCACCAGGCGCGCGTGCCCATGGCCAGATCGCTCTGCCCGGCCATGGGAACGTGACCATCGAGATCGCCATCGAGCGGATGGATCCCGAGAGCCGGATGTCGTACCGCTGGCATCCATACGCCGTCGAATCCGGCGTGGACTACTCGAGCGAGCCCACCACATTGGTCGAGTTCCAGCTCGAGGAAGTCGCGGAAGGCACCCGGCTGACCGTGGTCGAGTCAGGCTTCGATCGCATCCCGGCGGCTAGGCGTGCTGAAGCACTTCGGATGAACGACTCCGGGTGGGCTGAGCAGCTGGAGAACATCGCGCGATATGTCGCCTCATAGCGCCGGCTGGCGCGAAGTCTCTCGCGCTGCGCCGGTTTTTGCGGCGCTCGGTGATGAAACCCGGCTGGCGCTGGTCGCCCGATTGAGCTCCGACGGCCCTCTCTCGATTACGCGGCTGACAGCCGGATCTGCTGTCACGCGACAGGCCGTTACCAAGCACCTCGATGTGCTCGCCATGGCTGGGCTCGTCTCGGATGTGCGGCGTGGCCGCGAGCGTATCTGGGAGCTCGAGCTGGAACAAATGGAAGCGGCGGGAGCCTACCTCGAGCATGTCTCGAAGCGATGGGACGAGGCGCTCGACCGTCTGAAGCAATTCGTCGAGGAATGAAGGAAGGAACCATCCTTTTGAACAACAAGGTCGCAATCGCGCTGACGAGCGCTACGACAGCCGTGACGGCAGCCGCGCTGACCGCGACGCTCGGGCTCGCCGCCGCATCCTGGGTCGTCGCGGTCCGGCAGATGAACGGGCAAATGAATGGGACGAATATGGGCGTTGCCACCCCGCTCGGTTCGTTCGCGTTCTTTATGGCCCTGTGGGTGGCAATGATGGCGGCGATGATGCTGCCGGGCGCGGCTCCGGCTGTCTTGCGAAGCGCTCATGCCCGCGGTGTGCGCACAGTGCCGCTGTTCGTCGGGTCGTACCTTGCCGTCTGGACGCTCGTGGGCGTCGCGGTGTATGCGTTGTACCGTCCGCACGGATCTTTTGCAGCCGGCGCGCTTGTAATCGCTGCAGGTGCGTACGAGCTCACGCCGCTCAAGCAGCACTTCCGCCGGCGGTGCGGCGGGAGCGTCGGCTCTGGATTCGAGTTCGGACTCTGCTGCGTCGGCTCGAGCATCGGACTGATGCTGATGCTGGTGGCGCGGAGCGTCATGAGTGTCAACTGGATGGCCGGGATCGCCGCCCTCGTCCTCGCCCAGAAGCTCCTGCCCGCGAAAGCCACGATCGATGTGCCGTTGGGGCTGGCCATCGTCGGACTTGGACTCCTGATCGTCGTCGCGCCCTCGTCGGTTCCCGGACTCACGCCACCGATGGCAGCCGTCATCGGCGGCGCAGACCTCGCCAACCTGTTGTAACAACAAGAAGGAAAGAAACAATGACCAATCACAAGACCGGAACACGTGAAGAGTGGCTTGCGGCCAGGCTGGAGCTGCTCGAGGCCGAGAAGGCGCTGACACGGCGTAGCGACGAACTGGCGCAATGGCGGCAGGAGCTGCCCTGGGTTCGAATCGAAAAGGACTACCACTTCGAGACCGAACAGGGCACCGCATCCCTCGCCGATCTCTTCAGAGGACGCTTGCAGCTCCTCATCTATCACTTCATGTTCGGGCCCGACTACACGGCGGGGTGTCCTTCCTGCTCGGCGATCGCGGACGGCTTTAACGGCTCCGTCGTCCACCTTGCGAATCACGACGTCACGCTCTGCGCAGTGTCGCGAGCTCCCCTGCCGAAACTGCAGGCTTACAAACGGCGGATGGGCTGGAGCTTCCCCTGGGTGTCTTCGTTTGACAGCGACTTCAACTACGACTTCCAGGCGGCGGTCACCAAGGAGGAGTGGGACTCGGGAGCCGTCGAGTACAACTTCCGCGCGGTGGACTTACGGTTGCCGCAGGGTGGCGAGGAAAATCCGTTCGTCGCCGCGGTCACGTCGAGCGTTGGGACGGACTGGCCGACGTACCGGAGCGAAGGGCCTGGCGTGAGCGCGTTTGCGCTCCAGGACGGCGTGGTGTACCACACCTACTCGGCGTACGAGCGCGGGATTGACGACCTCTGGGGTATGTACCAATGGCTCGATCGCGCGCCACGCGGTCGCAACGAGAGCGGCTTGTGGTGGCGGCGCCACGATGAGTACGACGGCGCGAGGGACTGAATTCAGAGTTGGTCGGGGGGCCCCGGGATTTGAACCCGGGGCCTTGCGATCCCGAACTCTGAGAACTCCCGTCCGGAAACCACACAAACAATCGGTTTCAGGTCCAAAGTTCTAACCGGCGATATCACCTCGCTAGATCCCGAGCGCTGCTCGGTCGACCGTGCCCAGCACTTGCTGCTGGTAGTAGATAAGCCCGCCCTCGTCGCCAGTCACGTTCGACGGATAGTGCGTCGAGACGAAAAGGCTATAGATGTTCGTGGCCGAGATGGCGAGACCGAAGTAGTCGCCGATGAAGCCGCGCCCGTTCGGGCACGGATCGCGCGCCCCGGTGCACGGGTACTGCGACAACCCGCCGAGGTGCTGCCCCGGCTGCTCGGGATCCCACGCAAACTGGGTGACGCGCCGGTTCGTCCCGACGGACAACGCACCACTGCCGCTGTCCTTGTAGACCTGGAGCGAGACATCAATGCAGAAGTTCGTCCGCCCGACGTCGGCCGCCAAGACGCTTGCGTCGTTGGGGCACGCCTGCCGGCGGTCGTAGAACTCGATCGCGACCGCCCCGCCCGGACCGGCGGCCACCTCCGGCTGGAACTGGTCGGTGAGGACGCCTGCCGCGTCTACGTTGTCGTTCACTCCGACAGGCGCCGACCACGTGGAGCCGGCGTCGCTCGATTGCGTGAACTTGATGTCCATCTGCCCCAGCGTCGTGTCCCAGTCCTCGTAGACCAAGTAGAGGTGGCCGGCGTGCGTGGGGCTGGCAACGAAGCTCTCGTTGATCCCGTCGCGAAACCTCGTGTTGGGGAGGCCGCTGGTCGGGATCATGCTTGGAGTCGCGACGGCAACGAAGGGCATGAAGGTCCGGGCGTCGTCGGTGGAGCGCGTCACGAAGATGGTCGAGGGGCCTCCGTTAGGCGGGAAGGAGACGACCGCGACGTAGAGATCACCGACCGCGTCGATCGAGGGGTAGACGAAGGTGGCCGCGGCTCCGACCTGCGACGGCGGGCTGATCGTCACCGCCTTCGCGAAGGTTTCGCCGCGGTCGCGGGAGACCGCGAGCCGTACCTTCGTTCCAGCGCCGTTCGAGGAGCCGTTGAAGACCGCCCACGCCGCGTACACGTGGTCCTGGTTGGGGCTGCCGACGATGTGGTTGACCGCGATCCATTGCTTGTCCTCGACGTGGCCCGCCTGCCGGGCCGAGGCGTTGTTCGGTGGCTCGAGCGCTTGGCCGCGGTTGCCCTTGACCCAGTGGTTGCCCATGTCGTCGCTGAAGGACACGTCGATCTCGCCGTCCGGGTGCAGCCTCGACGCGTCCCAGAAGGCGTTGAACGGCAGCATCACCTGGTAGACGCGGCCCTTGGTGTCAAAGTCGAGGTTGGGGTCGGTGGTGTCGGTCCAGCTCGGCGGCATGTTCTGGGTGCCGGTCGAGAGGCAGTCGTAGCCCTGGATCTGGTTGTTGCCGCTCGGGATTCCGTTCAGGATCTGGTGCGCGCCCAGGTAGAACATATAGAAGGTCGAGAACTTGTCGAAGAAGAACTTCGACGAGCCGACCAGGTTCTCAGTGCCCGGCTTGACCGCAAGCCAGGACTCGGAGTGGTTCGAGTTGAAGGGGCCGGACCTGCAGGTGCCTGCGTCGGGAACCCTCGAGCCGGCCGGAATCGGATAGCCGCCGCCGCTGGTGGGCGAGCTTGCTACCTGGTTCGTACCGATCAAGTTCCACGTCCCAGCGGAGGCATTTGCCGCCGGCGTGATTGCCGCGGGTGCGACTACGGCCAGCGCGGCGACGGCTGCAGCGATGGATCTCCTCACGTTCTCTCCCCCTTCGTTTGGAAGAACCGACTCCGGTCCGCTCCTTTTTCATATCACGGATCGGTGCCTCTACGTCTGGGGCTTCGACGGTGACGCTAGCTACCCATGCGACTAACGGGCGCCGCTACGGGATTAAGTCTTTGACTTTGTTACGTCCGGTGAGCCATCATTGCCGGCAAGAGGTAACTGACAAAATGTCGTCTCAGCAGCCGCCATCTCAGCAGCCGCCGTCTCAGCAACCGGCTTCAGTTCCTGTACCTGCTTCTGCGTCTCCAGTCGAGCGCACGCCGGTGGTGACCGAACAGCCCCGCTACAACTTTCGCGCAGCGGCCGTAGTCGGATTCATTTTCGGCGCCGTAGACATCCTCATCGCAGCCCGCTTTCTAGGCAAGTTGCTCGGCGCGTCGTCGCAATCGGCCTTCGTCCACTTCATCTATCAACTGAGCGGAGTGATGGTGGCCCCATTCACAGGTATCTTCGGCGACACCGGAACGAAGACCAACACTTTCGAAAGCGCCTCGCTCGTGGCGATCGTGGTATACGCCGTGATCGGTTGGGGCCTCGTGGTTCTGATCAGGATCGTCACGGCGCCCAAGGGAACCAAGCCGGAGTAGTCGTGTTGGTCGGGGGCCCGGGATTTGAACCTGGGGCCTCACGGTCCCGTCGTCGGACCAATCTGGCGCACTCTGCGCCATCCGTCTCAGCCTTCCTGCTCCTCTTGCAGCTCCCGTTCGGCCCGCAGCCAATTCTCCTCATCGGTTCCTGCTTGATCCGATTGAGAGATCAAATAGGCACGTTCGGCAATCCTTTCGCGCGTCATTGGCTTGCGTGAAGGATTCTCTTCTGTGAGGCCGCCGAACCCTTCGGGCTCCTCGGGGGTATTGAGGTTGTCTTCATCCATTTGTCTTCTCCTTGACAACGCGCCAGCGCCGCGCCCCTACGAGCTGTCTGCATATCCGGGGTATCTGACCGCCCCTTGATCCTCATGGTTGCCTCCTCACGCATACGGAAAACGTGCGGCGAGGGCAGTTGCAACTACTACCGATGCCGGCAATTCGGGTCCCAGCCAGGCTCGCCGCAGGATGCCGCAAGCACCACCACGGAGGGAGCCAGGCTGTCCGCATGAACAAGGCAACGGCTCGCTTCGTCATCGTTGGGCGGATTTGTATCCGGATGAGGTGCCGCGTGGGTCCAGGTCAGGCGTCAACTGGCGCCGGCAGACGCTCGGTGCAGGCAGCTTCAAGCACTCGCTCGCTCTACTACGGCTCAGCCCTTTACATCTCTATACATTGGTCCGAGTAGACCGCCCACCGCCCCGCGTTCTACCCGGCAAAGGAGGGCTCATACATATGGTTCTCGATTTCGACACGATTCTCTTGTGGATGGTGGTCGGACTTGTGGCCGGATTCGTCGCCAGTCACCTGGCGCTCGGACATGGCCTCGGACTTGTCGGTGACCTGATCGCAGGCATCGTTGGTGCCCTGGTTGGCGGCTTTCTGGCCGGCCTATTTCACTCGAGCATCACGATCGTCGGGCATCCGATTCTCAGCGCCATGCTGATTGCGTTCATCGGGGCTGTGATCGTGTTGCTGGTCCTGCGGCTTTTCCGGGGCAGCGGCGTGGCGAGAGGACGCGCTTACTGGAGCTGAGCGGGAGCTCCAGGCAGGGGCGGCAAGACGCGGCGCCTGGCGTTCAGGCGCCCGTCACCGTCCTTAAGGTTGAAGAACGCAAGTGACCCCAGCGAATCCTTCAGGCTTGCGCCTTACAAATTCACCGGGGCCACCATGATCATTGCACTCCGCGCTCCTCTGTCAACACGGGATCTGTCGCCAGGCAATGATTTATGGCCTCCAGGGGCTGGTGCCGAAAGGGTGGGAAGCGTTCTACAGAGATGAAGGGTTCTACATCGGATCGTGCCGGCGAGATGCTCTCCGCGCTGGTCGACGACTTAGAGGTAGATTCCACTGAACTCGGCAAGAGGGCGCTCAAAGTGTGGCGCGCGCGATCGCCTGCGCTCGTCATACAGAGTCAAGAGAGAGGCGAGAATCCTGTCGCCACTGCGACTCAATTCATTGAGATGCTGCTCGACTCCCTGCGGTCCGACACTGGGTTGAACTGGAGCGATTGTGAGCAGAGATCACGTGAGTACGGCCGGTTGCGGGCTCGCCAGGCAGTACCTCTTGAGTCCCTCATCGATGAGCTTGCCGTTTACCGTCGCGCCACAATGGAGCTGATCTCAACCCCTCTGCAGGAAAGTTCTCGCCGGGACGGGATCGTGGCCCTGGCGCAGAGCCGCCTCGAAGATGTGACCGACCACCTCAACCAATCGATCGCCGCCGGCTACCTTGACTGCGTCGAAGCTGGGCGCCCTCAAAGGAGCCGTGCGGCAGCCACAGTGTCTGCCATGGGCCGGCGTTCGAGTTATATCGCGCAAACCGCCAGAAATGGTCTTGGGAAAACCATCGCAGCCCTCCGGCTAAGGGCGCGTGGGCCCTGGTTGAAGGCGAAGATGGTGCACCTCGCCGATGCGACCCGCCGCGTCGCGCGATCCACTCACGTAAAGGACGCGGAGCGCTAGAACCAGGCTGAGTCGTTCGGCGAGCTGGGCCGGTGTCGCGCGGACTTTGAGCAGCTTTGGCGGCCGGCGCCGGGCGGAGATTTTGACGCAGAACTTTACGGGTCGGCTGATACCGTCCCTAGCATGCCCAAGCCAGATGTTTTCGGCCACCTTCCAAAACAGCGCGAGATCGAGATGATTCATAGCTTGGAAGACATCTGTGACTGGCTCGGCACCTACCGCGAACGATTGCGGCTTGCCCGACCCACCGATCGTTCAGAAGTCGGGATTGTTGTCAGCCAGCTTGAGGCGCGCTTGCAAGTCAGGCGGGCTGAGTTGGCCTAGTGCGCGGCTAAGCGAATGACTTGGAAGACAGATGGTCGGCGCGGGTTCGCGAACATTGCCGGCGAGAGGCGGAAAGGCTTCGCCATGATGCGGGATCTCGCTAGGCGCCTGGTGGCGTTTCATGTATCCCCGACTTGGGGGTTCGGACCGACTGAGGAGTTCATGATCACCGAGGACGAGTTCGAGACAGGCGAACTGGCGCCCAACGAAAAGAAATAGGCCGGTTCAGCACGGAGCCAGCGCCGGGGGCCTTGGTAGATAGCCATAGTCGTAGGGCTTCGCGGAGCGTGACGCCTCCCAGGTGCTAATCCAACTTACCATGCCGACGCGCGCCGATTAAACAAACTGCGGCGATATTCCCTGCGGCGCAGCGCACTTCTGCGATCTTCGGCGACGCCCGCTGCATCAATGCGCGTTGTGCCGACGCGACGCTCGGTGCCGGACCTCCGGTCGGCGCGGCGACGATCCTCTCCCGACCGCCGCTCGCTGGTCCTGCGTTTCATCGTGTCGGGCATTAATTTGCCTCCATCGTTGCCTACCCAGACAAACCTGCCCCTGAACTGGCACGGAGGCTGAGCGGTCAGTCCCCTCGCTACTTTGGAAACGTCTCGACGCTCCAGTCTTACCCACCCGAACGTCGCCTTCCACGCCAGCCGCGAATGGCTGACTGGGCGGCCCTGGAAGCAGCAGGCTGTTCACAATGGTCCGCGTTACTGCCGCAACACGATGCAGTCGCTGGACGGCGGATTGCCGTGGGGAGCCTTGACCTCGGGTCGGGACGAGAGTCAGTTGCCCTTCCCGACCCCGCGGCGAGTTTAGGTCGGCACGGCTGGCCAGTGACGAGAGTACCCCACGCTGGTTTTCGATGCTGAGTCTGCTCCGCGCGACGACCCTCCGGGCTAAGGAGCGACCAAGTGCCCCGGCATGCTCGTTATCAGCACACCAAACCTGCTCAATGACACGAAAGCCCAAGCGGCCCTTTACTGGCGTTTCAGTGCATCACTCGCACGACTCCTCATGGCCTGCCTCTGCGGATTGGCTCGACTTGCGAAACCACCTCGTCAAGACACACGGGGCACTACCGCACGACATCGACGATCTCGAGTCGTACACGGATGGAACGACAGGACGGCGCAGGCACGCCGAAGATCGACACCAAGCATTGCACCTGGCCCCACGGCCCGCTTCAGGCGGATAGCGGCTACCCCAGTCTGCTGCGTACCGCCTGAGATTTGATTTATCCGCGGAAACGCGTCCATTGCCGGACGGAGAACGCTTCATGTGGGGGACTCTGCCATTGCTGGCAAGGCCCCTACAGGGCATGGTGGGGCGCTGATCGACCGTTTGCAGTTGATGAAGTCCTACAGAAATGAGACGCGCGGGCTGCACACCTCCTTCCTACCGACTGGTTTCCCGTCGCACGAACAGCGCGGTGCCCGCGACCATGAACACGACGAACATGGTCCCAAGGACCGCGACATTGGTTGCCGGGCTTAACAGCACAACGCGGCCGAACTCTGGAGTGCCCGCATAGACCACACCCCGCGCTAGGTCGATCACGTAGCGCATAGGCGACAAAAACGACAGCACCGCCAGGTACCACGGCAGGACATTGATAGGGCTGATCAGGCCGGCCAGGAAGTACTGCGGCAAGAAGACGAAGTTGAAGATCTGGTTGGCCGCCCTGGTGTCGGACATCGTGTTCAACAAGAGAAGACCGAATGCGCCGCCCATAAAGCAGGAGAGCAATGCCACCGGCACAAGCAGGGCGATGTGCGTCGGGGTCAGCGGCACCCGGAGTACTAGTGCGAAAAGGACAAAAGGGATGACTTGCATGATGGCGACCAGGGTCTCCCCCACGATCTTGCCGAATACGATCGAATAACGCGACACCGGAGATACGAACACTTCTTGGGCGAAGTCGTTGAGGCGGTCTTCCATGAGAGACGACAAGCCCTGCGCCGTGGACTGGAACAGTGTCATGCCGAGAAAGCCGGTGAAAGTGAATCCGATGAAGTTGAAGCCTGCCGACCGCCCGAGATTTAGCTGCAGCGTTCCCCCAAGCAGAAAAATCATCAGGAAGGGGAAGACGACGGCAGCGATGAGACGTCCTGGATCGCGGAAGAACTTCAGCAGGTCGCGGCCGGCAATGGCAGCGATCGCGTTCAACTCAGGCATCTTCGCGGGCCAGAAGCCGAAGGTAGGCGTCCTCGAGCGTTGCCGACTCTGTTCGGAGCATGGTCAAGGGCTGCTCGATCGAATGCACCACCTCGTAAGCGCTACGCCCATCGAGGTGGATAACGAAGTGACCGTCTTCGCTAAAGGGGACTTTCAACTTCTGCAGCCGACGCCTCAGGGCGCTGCGGTCAGCGGCATCGATATGCAGTTTCTCGCGAACCAGCTCTGACTTGACCTCGCTTGGCGCTCCCATCGCGACCACGTGACCGTGATCGATGATGCAAACCCTGTCAGCGTCCTCGGCCTCCGCAAGCTGGTGGGTGGTGAGGCAGATCGTGATGTCGCGCTGCTTTCGCAGCTCGCTGATGTACTGCCAAAGGTTGCGCCGGCTCGCGGTGTCGAGCCCGCTCGTGGGCTCGTCGAGGAACAGGACCTTCGGGTGATGCATGAGCCCGCGGATGATCTCGAGCTTTCGACGCATGCCGCCTGACAGTCGCCGTACCGGCTTGAAAACCTCAGCGCCGAGACCTACTACATCCGCAAGCTCCCTGACCTGGCGCCGATAGGCAGCCGGCATGAGGCGGAACATCGGGCGGTATGGATACAGCCGGTAGAGGGCAGCGTGGAATCGGATGTTCTCCTCACCGTTGAGGTTCATGTCTAGGGACGGGTTCTGAAAGATGATTCCAACCTCGCGCCGCACGGCGCTCGCCTCACGAACGACGTCGTGTCCTGCGATCTTCACTGTGCCGGAAGTCAGGCCGAGGGTTGTGGTGAGGATCGAGATCGTGGTCGTCTTCCCAGCTCCATTTGGGCCGAGGAGCGCGAAGAACTGCCCCTGCTCGACGTCGAAGCTGACACCGTCCACCGCGTTAACGGTGCCCTTCCGATATCGCTTCACCAGCTCGCGAACTTCGATCGCCGGGGCCATTTCTCTCGCGACTGAGCTTATCGGCCGGGCATGCGGGATCCGAATGCCACGGCGACCCCGGCTGACCCCTCGATCACCAGCGGCTCACGCCGACATGATATCCTGTTTACCGGATATGTATTCGGCGCTAATGGCTCCGGCGAATGTTGCGGCGGCGGCGAGGTTCTTTCGCGTTCTCGGAGATCCGACCCGGCTGCGGATTCTCGAGATCCTCGGTCGGGGTCCTCAGACCGTTGGTGATCTGATTCAGAGGACCCACCAGCCTCAGTCCCGCGTCAGCACCCACCTTGCGTGCTTACGTCACTGTGGATTCGTGAAGACTGAACGACGGGGCAAACAAATCGTGTACAGCCTCGCCCTGGACAGCCTCGAGCCACTGATGGTTCAAGCAGACGCAACGATGTCCCCGATCGCATCGCGACTTGAAAGTTGCACTCGGATCGGCCCGGACTGGGTGTGAGTTCAGGGCGAAAGTTATGAAAATCACGATTCAGTATTTCGAGGGATGCCCCCATTGGACGATTGCGGAAACGCGCCTACGAAGGGTCCTTCGGGACCTGTCCATACCCGATGTCAATGTGGAGCACCAGGTGATCGAGTCGCCTGCGCATGCCGCGCGTGTGGGATTCCACGGGTCGCCGTCGATCCTCGTCGATGGCAGCGATCCGTTCGCCACTGGTACAGAGCCAGAAGGAATGACTTGTCGGGTCTATGCGACCGAAGAAGGTTGGCAAGGTGCCCCGACCGAGTTGCAGTTGCGGACCATTTTCACGCGAGACGAGAGGAGTTAAGTTTCGGGAGACTATGGCTTCCGAAGCGGCTGCGGCGCGAGCCCGTGATCTTCATGCGTCAATCAGTCGCTTGCTGGAGCTGCCAGCCCGCACTCTGATTCTGCCTGGTCACGTTTCAGAGCCGATCCCTTTCGACGGTCAGCTGCTTGGATCGCAGTTCGGAGAGATCCGAAAAGGCGTGCCGCTTATGCGACTCGATTGCGAGGCTTTCGCCGAGGCGGTTCTGGCACGAATCCCGCCCCCTCCTCCCAACCATTCCAGAATCCTCAAGCTCAACGAGCGCGGGGAGGGGCCCGACGATACAAGTGAGTTGGAGGCAGGCGCCAACCGCTGCGCGATCACCTGAACCCTCCGGCTTGGGTTAAGAAAGAGCCAGCGATCAAGCTCGGGCTGCGCGAGAACTGGCGTCAGCTGGCCCTGTTGGTGGCGATCAACGCTTTCGTCGGCGGTGTTGTCGGGGTTGAGCGCTCGACTCTTGCACCGCTCGCAGGACATGACTTTCATCTCGCCAGCCGGGCGGCGATCCTCTCGTTTCTGATCAGCTTCGGCCTGGTCAAAGCGGCCAGCAACTTCGTCGCCGGCGGGCTCGCCGACCGGTTCGGCCGGCGGACCGTGCTGCTCGTGGGTTGGGGCGCGGCTTTGCCCGTTCCAGTGCTGATCATCCTCGCGCCGTCCTGGGGCTGGGTCGTTTTTGCGAACGTGCTTCTCGGCGTCAACCAGGGCCTGGCCTGGTCGACCACGGTCAACATGAAGATCGACCTCGTCGGACCCGAGCGGAGGGGCTTCGCCCTAGGCCTCAACGAAGCTTCGGGTTACCTTGCAGTATCTGCGGCGGCCGCGGTTGCCGGATTTCTCGCCGCAAATTACGGAATCCGACCCGGGCCTTACTTACTGGCGGAAAGTCTCGCGATCTGTGGCCTCGCGCTATCACTGATCGCCCGCGATACCTCACGCCATATGCAGCTCGAATCGGGGGGCGCCGTCCGGACCCGCCGGTTGCGCAGGGTTGCAGCTGAAGTCAGCTTTCGCGACCACACGATGTCAAGCGCCTGCCAGGCTGGGCTGGTCAACAACCTCAACGACGGCATGGCATGGGCGCTCTTGCCGCTTTTCTTCGCGGGCCGCGGACTTGGGCTCGGAGAGATCGGTTTGCTTGCTTCGATCTACCCGGCGATCTGGGGAGCGGGCCAGCTGGCCACTGGATGGACCAGCGACCTCTTCGGTCGCAAGCCCTTGATCGTTGCTGGGATGTTGCTCCAGTCGGTCGCGATTGCGGCATTCGTGATCCTGCCCGGATTTGGCTGGTGGCTCGCTGAGAGCGCGGTCCTCGGTGTCGGCACAGCGCTGGTATATCCAACTCTGCTGGCCGTTGTAAGCGACGCCGCTCATGTCCCTGAGCGAGCGACGTCCGTCGGCATCTACCGCTTCTGGCGCGACTGCGGTTATGCGGTGGGAGCGATAGTTGCGGGCGTGATCGCCGACGCTGCGGGGTTCTCCGCCGCGATCATCACCATCGCGTGCCTCACCGGGTTATCCGGCCTCGTCGTCGCCCTCCGAATGCGCGAAACGATGCCCATCGCGGGCCGGGCTTTGAACTAGTCGACTCGGACCGCCATTGCCTGGGCGTGTCGCAATTGAAACTTACGCAACGCGACCCCGCACCAGATGATCTCCACGACCCCAAAGGGCCAGGCACCGATCAGAAAGCCATACACGCTCGACAACAAACAACCGAAGGCAAAGGCCAACGTGAAGCCGGGATGTCGCCCCTCGAGCGCGTACATCGCCATCATGAAGGTCAGGGCTGAGACGCCAAAGACCGTTATGTCATTCATCAAATTCCTAGCCTCATTCTCCGATCGCCTCCGTAAGACCACGCGCCGTGATGGTTGCTCGCGATGAAAGCGCGCCGCGGGAGTATGGCGAACATCTTGAGACCGTGACACGCTGACAGAGTCAGGTGCCGAAGGCGCACCCCGCGAGCGCCAAGCCGTCGAAATACATGGCCAGAGGCTGATATCATCGGGTTTGACCGATGATTGCTGCCCAAACTCGACTGCAGCCGGCTGTGGCCCTCTTCCGCTCGCTGGCGGACCCCACAAGACTTTCGATCGTGCGCCGCCTTGCCGACAGCGAGGCAAGGGTGGTCGACTTGGTCCGCGATCTGGAACTGCCTCAGTCAACTGTCTCTACCCATTTGGCTTGCCTCCGCGACTGCGCCCTCGTCAATGGCCGCGTGGAAGGTCGGCAGATCTTTTACTCACTCGCACGACCGGAGTTGCTAGTGCTCCTCAGCAGCGCCGAGGGCTTGCTGGCTGCCACCGGTGAACAGGTCGCCCTATGTCCGCGTTATGGAGACCCGGTGTGAGCGAAGCCATCCAGACCATCGCCGTTCTACAGCGCGATATCGGATGGCTCCGGGCTGCCAAATGGGCGCGTTGGCTCGCTTGGGCGAGCCTTGGCTGGATGACGATCGAAGGTGCCGTTGGGCTTGTCGCTGGATTCGCCGCCGGATCCATCGCGCTGGTCGGCTGGGCCCTGTCGTCGGGAGTTGAAGGCTTAGCCAGCGTCATTGTCATCTGGAGGTTCACCGGAGCACGCACCCTCTCAGAGACAGCGGAAGGAAGGGCCCAGAAAGCTGTCGCCATTAGCTTCTGGATACTGGCGCCGTACGTAGCGACGGGATCTGTTCGCGACCTGATCACCCAGCACCGCGCGGACTCAACGTTGCTTGGAATCGGGCTCACGATCAGCAGCATCCTGCTGATGCCGGCTCTCGGCATTGCCAAACAGCGCTTGGGTGTCCGCCTAGGCTCTGGTGCGACAGCCGGCGAGGGAATGCAGAACCTGCTGTGTGCGTACTTGGCCGCCGCCGTTCTGGCCGGATTGGTCACGAACAGCCTCTGGGGCTGGTGGTGGCTCGATCCTATCGCCGGCTTGGCGATCGCAGCGGTGGCGATCAAAGAGGGCCGTGCTGCCTGGCGCGGTGAAAACTGCACCTGCGCCGCCGTACCGGGGTTGTCGGAGGAGGCATGCGGATGCGTTCCCAACTGCACCGATGGTTGCTGCGCAGGCGAGGTGCCCTCCATCACTTAGGGGCGCTCCTCCAGGTAACCGGAAACCCTCCGGATGATCGGATCTAGCTAATGTCGCGCTCAGCTTGAAATGCTCGTGATTGTTGGTGGTGGATTCGCAGGCCTCGAGGCGGCGGTTCAGATCAGAACGCTTCGCCCCAGCCGCGAGGTGGCCCTGATCACAGCCGGCCCAAGCCTCGTTTACAAGCCCTGGCTGATCTACGTGCCGGCTGGTCGGCGGCGTTTTGCAGAGGTGTGCATACCCCTGGCGCCGTTGGCGGCTCGATACGGGTTTCAGTTGATAGACGACCGCGTCGACCAAATTGATCTCGACGCGAGACGAGTTGGCCTAGCTAAAGGACGAGTGATCGACTATTCGCAGCTCTTGCTGGCCACCGGAGCCGACGCGGATCGGAATCGCATTCCGGGAGCTGACCAGCACGCGTTCTTCCCTTGTCAGCCAGACGATGCCGAGAAGTTCGCGGTCGAGGTTCATCGCAGGATGCCGAAGCGAATTTGTGTGGCAGTCGGATGGGACCGGCGCGGACCAGGATTGGAATTTGCAGGATGGTTGGCGACGCGAAGAAAACGCCTCGGCGCGGCGGATATGGAGGTGGTAGTCGTCGACGGCGATGGCCTACTGGCTGACCACTACGGCGCCGAAGCCATGGCGGCAATTCGATCCGCGCTCATGAGAGCTGGGGCGACTTGGTCAACTGAAAGCGTGCTCAATGAGGTGACCGCCTCCGCGGCTGTGGTCGGTGGAAAGGACACCGCATTCGACCTGGTGGCAATTGTCGCGCCGCTCTGTGGCGTGAACGTTGGGCTGCCGGTGGACATGCTCGACGATCGTGGCTTCATCCGTGTCGACGAAAGCTTCGCAACCACGCGACCCGGGATATTTGCGTTCGGAGATGCGGCTGCGCTTCCGTCGAAAGTCGCCACCGGCAAGACAATGGTTTCGATCAGGCAACGAGTTGCGCACCTGGCCAGCAACGTGCTCGCCGACATGGACGGCGAACCACTCAAGCCTTTGGAACCGACAGTGGCGCCTCATCGCTCGATGGCGAACATCGGCGGCCACGCCATCTTGCTCAGAGACAATCGCGTCATCGGCCAGGGCCGAATGCCTCTATTGCGTCGCTGGTTGTATGACCAGAGCTATTTCCGGCTGCGAAGCTGATCTCGCTCGGAACCGCGCACCCGGGGCCGCTCGAGCCGTGATCGGGCGCATCGCGTCCATTCGGGAACGAGAGGACCGACTGAGGCCCTCTCGTCCAGGCGTCGTGCTTAAGTGGAAATCGCGGCGCATTGGCCGCGAGCGGAGCCGCCGACCACGTTCAAGATCTGGACGGGGCCGTCGCTGAGGTGCGGCGCGGGTGAATCGTCGAGACAGGTGAAGTTGCCGCTGATGTGGTTTCCGTCCGCGAGGTTGCCGTCGGGGATTGCGGTCTGGTTGTCGATCAGCCGCACGCTGCCGCCAACTACATTGTGGCTGAATCCATCCCAGCATGTCCGTAGTCCAGTAACCGTGGCCGACCCGCCGATCGTGTTGTTCGCGTAGTCGGTGAATGCGGGAGGTCCATGGGGAAACAGCTCATTGCAGCTGAAGCCGCCACCGCCGCCTACCTGCTCAACGTTGCCCCCGATCCGGTTGTCATGGACGATCATGAGCACCGCACCGTCAGCGATCAAGTTCCTGCCGATGCTGTGATTGCTCGTCCCATCTGGGTTGTCCATACACGCGGACTCCTCCGGGTCACACCCCAGAGCAAGCAGACCGCCCGTGTCAACGATGAGATTGCCACTGGTGGTCAGTGTCGACTCGGCGAACATCGCGTCCAGGGCGCCCGTAGATGTGACCTTGACGTTGCGCTGGACGGTCACGTTTCCGCCGTCCAGCGTGCAGAAACCGGTGACGGTGAGATTGCGGTAAGTCCCCGATGCGATCGTGCCGCCCGCGCACGTTTCGTTTGAAGCAGCGCCCACGGTCGCGGCGCTGGCGACGACGAAGGTGGCGGCCAGCGCGCCTCCAGCGAGCACACTGGAAAGCTTGCGTCGAATGGACATACACCCTCCTTGAGTTGAAATCCGCCGACTTCTGACGGATTGACGCACCTAGAGAGGGCCCAGTCAATAGGAATTTGCGGGTCACTTTTCCCACGGTCCGGGTGGCCGACAGCGGGCAGCCATTGGTCGACATGCCACTTCCCGGCTCCCAACGAAGGAGAGATGCCGCGCCTAGTTGGACAGTGCTCATGCTCAATGCGCGGTCTGCCGGCAAGGTTGCAGCGATTCCGTAACACGGCTGTGACACGGGAGGCCAGAAGCGCCGTCGCGAGAGTCGTCAGGATTCTCTGGCAACGAACCGCTGAGGCTCAGCGTGAAACCTGCGCCCGGTGATTTCGTTGGCCTGGATGCCAACCCAGTGCTCGCGCGATCCAGGCGCCGCGGGTCGGACCGGCCAGAAGCGTATTCGTCCAGACGGCGCTCCACGTGGGTGGGTGATGTCGTGTGCAATGCCTTTGACCAGCACGCTCCAGCCGATGCCTTTGTTCGCATTCCACCCATCGATTTCGAAACTGACATGAGCGCCCGGCGCGAGCCGCAGCTTGGCTCCCGGCGCGGTCCGAAACGCGACAACCATTTCGTCAAAGAAGTAGTTGACCGGGAAGATGAGCGGACGGACATTTTGATCAACTACCGCGATCCGGCCGAGGTCGTGTGACCTCAGCAGCTTCACGCACTCCGTCTCATCCAGAATCTCGAGCTGCCCAGAACGAGGCTCGTCCATCAAGCCGCATGGTGCCGCGATCGCCCGATCGCGACAGTGTGCTCCGCCCGATGGGAGCCGTTTCCCCTCTCACTGAAATCGGCCAGTAGCCACCAGCCGACCCAGATGATCGGAGACGCCAACACGACGACGATCGCGACGACTACGCCAACACTGAGGTACATCGCACTCTCTTGTGCCTCAAATTGCGCGCGATCAATCCGGGAGTACAGGGCCAAGTGACCTCTCAGACGACGGACCAACAGCCCCTCCGCCTAGTTCCGATCACGGATTCCTCGGCCCCAACGCCTCGAATGTCGACCTTATGGCCATCACCTTCACGGCGCTCACTGGAATGCTCGCGCGCGGGGGCCGTTCATCCCGGTGCTGCGCGTCATACCGCGGTGGCTCCCACATGATCGCCCGATCTGGCGCAGCGACTACACGACCGGCGGAGAGCAGGGGCGTTATCCCGGATTCGGCACTGGCCGTCGACGACTGATTGTTAAACCCCGTCTCAGTCCGAGCCTGGGCCTGAGAATCGACGTCCCGTGATACTTGTCGGTTCGATCGCCACCTGATAAGGCTTGGGTCCAGGCGCCATTGGGCGCGGCAAGACCGCATGTGCCGCCCATGAGATGTCGTCATATGACTCGGTTGCATCGTGCGCGATGCCCTGAACCATCACGCTCCAGCCGACGCCGGTCTGCTCGTCGTAGCCATCGATCTCGAAAGCGACCCTCGCCTCTGGCGCGTTGAAGAGTTTGCTGCCCGCGGCAGTTCGAAACACGATGATGCGACCACTCAACGCGTAGTTCACCGGAAAGATCAGCGGTTGACCACCGACGACGATGGCAATTCGCCCCAGGCGGTTGCCGGCAAGGACTTCCAGGCATTCCGCCTCTCGTATCTCCTCCAGCTGCGGCTCAGGCTTTGCGTCAGACATCGACTCATTCGATTGTCCACCCACGAAGCACGGCAGCCGCGAGACCGTTGGCCCCTTGTGTCAGGGACATATGGCCCTATCGCCGGACCGCCGCATCAGTGTCATTTCCGGCTCCTTGCCTTCATCAACCACTTGTTGAAAGATCCACCGCCGCCCGTGTCGAACTCTGCGTTCAATTGGCAACGCTTGTGTCGTTCTATATGAGAGGGACCTGCCGACAATCGCGACAGCGAGCTAGCTCCACCGCACCACAGACTGGGCCGGGTGAACCGACGAAAGGCCCGCCTTCAATGGGCCCATCCGACCATGCGCGCAAGCGGCGGACATGACATCGTTCCGCTCAGACATGACAGACGACCACCTGACCACCCGGACTCGTTATCGCAATCGCGGCTGCGGGTTTGGCTGCGCGAGCTTCTTTTTCGTGCTGACGGTGGGGATCGTGCTGAGCCTCTTCAACGCAGCCCTCTCGTTCGGCGTTTCGGTGCGTGTCCCGCTGACGGACAGCAACTTCACGGTGGCCGGCTCGGTCGGCGAGAAGGACAAAGCAGTGGTCGCACTCCCTGACTATGCGGAAGGCAGGGTCGGCGGCAACCAGAACTTCTTCAACAACTCGATCACGACGACCATCTGGCGTGCCGAGGGCATTACGCTGGTGATTCTCGGCAAGCAGGATGGGGCTCCTGCGATCGACGTTCACCTCGAGCTTCGCTAGCCCCGACTCTCAGGCCGGCCCTTCACCCACGGCGTGTTTCTGGACTAGAGCTGCGGGGCTTCTATGCGCGACGCGCTGCTTCTTCGCGGGGCGTAGTAGCGTCGCCAGATCAGGCGGTGGATCGGCAGCCATCGCGGGACATCGCGTAAGCCTGGGATGAATGGCACCAGCGCGAGCGCAGTGGTTAGAAGGGTCATGAGGATGATGATCCCGAGGTCGGCGTTGCCGGCATTCAGGCCGAGAAAGCCGTCATCGCTGGTGAACGGAAAGACCTGATACCACATTGTGTACAGCCACAACCAAGTCTGGCCGGGGTAGCTGCCGGTCTCGTTCATCATCCCCCACTGGCTGCCGGTCAGGTGTGCCTGGTCGGCAAGCCCTGAGAGGTAGCCGCCATCGCCCATGAAGAGAAGGGGCTGCGTGTAGTCGGTCTGGTAGAAATGGCCGCCGGAAACGAGAAGACCATCCAGCGCGCCTGCCTGGGCGATCCCAAGAAGATTCGCCATCATCACCGGCAGGGGCCCGTAATCGCCGGCGACGACGGCCACATTGCCGTCGGTCACGGTCGCGTCAGGAAGGGCTTTCGAATAGGCATCGAGCCACTTTCCCTGTTGGTCCGCGTCGCTGTCCTGCCACGTCTTGAGGGCGCTGGCGAGGTTGGCGTTGCTGAAGCTTGCGCGCTGCAGCGGCTGGATCACGAACGCATTCGCGGAGTCGATCGGGATGCGGGTGCCGAACCATTTCTGCGGTCCGATCGGTCCCCAGCTCTGTCCCTCGCCCGCCGTGTTGTACGGGTTGCCATATCCTGCGCTCGTGGTCGAACCGGCAAGCTCGTCAGCAGCTGTCGTGACGAAGTCCAAGGGGTCCGACTGGGCCCACGTGGCGATCGTCACCTGGGGAACGTCGGGAGAAGAGAACGCGGCGGCGAGCACGAGACCCAAGAGTCCCGCCGCGCCTAATGCGATGGCCAGCTCCTTGACGAGGTCGTACCTGATCATGCGCACGCCTCGGTAGTACTCCTCTTGCGTCGCACCCATCGATTTCATGACTGCGCACCACCTTCCGCGTCGATTGGTTTCACGACGCCGCGCGTGCGCACCATCACGATGTGAGCAACCACGAGGGCCGTCACGCCGATGGGCAGGAGCATGACGTGAAGGCCGTACATCTGTCCGAAGTTCAAGACATTGAAGAAGACTCCGATGCCTGCCCCGTTCATTGCGTCTTTGGCGTTGATGGCGATGAACTGGGCATCGAAGTTCTGCTGCGACAGGTAACCGGTGAACGCGGTCAGTACGCTGATGCCGAAGATGACGACGCCGATCATCCACGTCGCCGCGCGCCCGTGGCGCCAGCCGGCCATGAAGTACTGTCCCCACAGATGCAGGACCATGAAGATGAAGAAGAGCTGGACGGACCAGAAGTGCAGGCTGTTGAAGAAGCGGCCTACACCAGATACATGCCACCACTGCGGCCCCATGAAGGTAAGGACCACGCCGCTCACGACGACCCAGACGAGCGCAGCAATGGTGACCACCCCGAAGACGTAGACCCACGAGCCGACGTAGTACGGCTGCCTGTCTGGCAGTAGGTGGTCCATCGGGAGGTGGCGATCGATCGCCTGGCGAAGCTTCAGCGTCCAGCTGGCCGATTCGGGTTGGGAGGAGCCAGCGCTTTCGACGCTAGTTGCGACGGCCATCGTCGTCCGCCTCCGCGTGTGGAAATGGGGCGACCAGGGCGATCGCGAAAAGGACGACCATCCCGGCGATCACCAGCAGGTTCGGCGTCGAGATGAGGATGAATCCCCAATGAAAGTAGGTGGTCGGTGTGTCCATTGATCTCTCCTTCTGCTCGGCGGAATGCGCTCAATTGGATCGCGCCGTGCGATCGGCAGACAGGGTCTGAAGGCCCCTTCAGAGAGGGACCCCGGCACTGGCCGCCTGGGTAGGCCGGCTTGCGACTGACCGCATCTGAGCTTGGAGGTCAGTTGAGATGTTCGAGCACATCCTGGTTGCGATCGACGGCTCCGTCTATTCGGAGTCCAGCTTGCCCGCGGCGATCGAGGTCGCGAAGAAGTTCGGAAGCGGGCTCCTCGTCATTCGTTCGACCTCCCACGCTTCGATCTCAGGCACCGACTTCACCTCGGCCTTCGAAGCAGGGCCGTTAGTCCCCCGCGGGCGGGACTGTGGACCTTAGAGAACGTATGCCAATCGGCAGATGCGAACCCCTTCTCGTCCTTGTTGACTAGGCGCAGAGCCGTCCAAGAACTCAATCAAATCCCTCGAACGAGGGAATTCCCAGAGGAGGAAATTTTCGGTGAACAAAGCAATGCGGTGGCGAATCATCAGTCTTCAGGCGATCATGGTCGTGGTTCTCGCAGGAGCGGCAGCGTTTGCGTACGGGATGGGGACTTTCACCACGACGCAGATTCACGACGAGTTAGCCGCGCAGCAGGTCTACTTCCCCGGCACTGACCAGATCAGGGCCGGCGGAGCGCTCGACCCCGCCAAGTTCTCGCAGGAGATCCGGGACCAGGCCGGCAACCAGGTGACCGACGGCAACCAGGCGCGCATCTACGCCAACGATTTCGTCGGCGAGCACCTCAAGGGCGTCGCCGGCGGCCTGACCTACGCTACGGTTGGCACCAAGGTTTCACAGCTGAACGCGCAGCTAGCGAACACCCCAACGGACGACCCGAGCTACGCGGCGCTTCAGAAGCAGATCACCACGCTCAACGCTCAGCGGGAAACGCTGTTCAAGGGTGAGACCCTGCGGTCGATGCTTCTCAACGCTTACGGCTGGTGGACGATCGGCGTCTACACGACCTACGCGGCATTCGCTCTGATGATCGTGGCCCTCGGCGTGCTCGGCGCCCTCGTCTTCGAGGTGTTCGTCGCAGCCCGGAGGCCCGAGAGGATCAAGGTCGCGCAGAAAATCGCTGCGTGACAGCGGATAGGACGCCAAGCTCCGGCGGTTTTCGCCCGCCGGAGCTGTTTTTTTTCTTGAGGTCTTGTGGCCCGCCTCGGGCGAGGGCACCGGCGATTCTGCCGTCGGCTTTCAGCAGCTTAGCGAGAAGCCCCGGGCCGCAAGGCGACACCTGAGTTGAGGATGGAAATGGCTTGAGCCGACCCGGGCCTCTCGCTTTCTCTGTTTACTGCGATCCCGGCGTGGTCGTGTGTCGAGCGAGATAGGCGGCGGCCTCGGCCCTGCGCGCCACCTCTAGCTTGGAGAGGATCGTGGACACGTAGTTCTTGACCGTCTTCTCGGCCAGCCTCAGTTCCCTGCCGATCTGCCCGTTGGTCTGGCCCTTGGCAATGAGCACGAGGATGCGCTCCTCCTGCGCGGAAAGCCGCGCGAGCTTCTCATCGCGCATCGTCTTGCCCTTGCGGAGTCGCTCGAGCACCGAGCGCGTGACCTCGGGATCGAGGAGGCTCCTCCCGGCACCGACCTCGCGGATGGCGCGGATCAGCTCGCCGCCACGGATTTGCTTCAGGACGTAGCCGGCCGCGCCGGCCATGATCGAGGCGAACAGCGCTTCGTCGTCGGCGAACGAGGTGAGCATGAGCACCTGCGTCTTTTCGAGTTTCGCGCGGATCTCCCGGGTGGCTTCGATGCCGCTGCCATCGGCTAGCCGCACGTCCATGACGACCACATCTGGTTTCGTTCGGATTGCCTGATCGATCGCCTCTTGCACCGATCCGGCCTCGGCAACGACTGCCAGGTCGTCGTTGGCGTTGATGAGCGACTTGACACCGTCGCGAACTACTTCATGATCGTCGACCAGCAGAATGCGCAGGCGCGGACTCGACATCGCGGCTATCGTCGCACCTTGCTCCGAGAGCCCGAACGGGCCACGGTGCTCTTGCGAACGGGCCGAATGGCCCTATCTTCCGAGACCGGGAAGGTAACCCGGAGACTCGTCCCTCGGCCCTGCATGCTCTTGATCTGCAGTTCGCCGCCGAGCGAGGACGCCCGTTCTCGCATGTTGACCAGCCCATTGCCGGCCGAGTCCTGTCGCGCGTCAAAGCCCGAGCCATCGTCTTCGATGCTGAGCAATGCACTCCGGCCCGCGCGCACCAGACGGACTGTGGCGTGCCTTGCCTTCGCATGCCGGACCACGTTGGACAGCGCCTCTCTCGTGAGCTGCACGATCTCGTGCGATCGGCCGGACATGTCCGCCGCCACCGCGCCATCGACGTCGACCGCCACCACGATGCGAGATCGGGCTTGCACTTCATTCCCGAGGGATTTAAGAGCATCATCGAGCTGGCGGTCGGCGAGTATGCCCGGCCGCAATCCAAAGATGTAGTTGCGGAGGTCGCGGATGACCCGATCGAGCTCACCCACCGCTCCCTCGATGCGCGCAGCCTGGTCTGGCGAGCTCATCATCAGCGCTGTCCCTTGTAAGCCCATCCCAACCGCGAACAGCGACTGGATGACCCCGTCGTGCAGCTCCTTGGCGATGCGCTCACGTTCGTCCATAAGACCGACGCGTCGCACGTCTGCCTGGGCACGGACATACTCCATCGCCACCGATGCCTGGTCCGCGAAGGTTTCGACAAGCCGGACGGTCTCGTGGCTGAAGCGGCGCCCTCCCTGTACGTTGGCGACCATGAGGGTGCCCGTTGCCCGCTCGCCGGCGCGGAGCGGAACGAAGATGGCGGGCCCGACGCGCCCCATGCGCATGACCGGTTGGTAGGCATCTCGATGGCTGCTCGCGTCCTCGGTGACAAGTGGCCGGCCGGACGCCATCACCTCACCCGAGATCGACTGCGCCGCCGGTACGGGGTGTCCTCGGACCTGCGCCGCATGGTCACCCGCCGCTGCGGCCACCACAAGCTGGCCCTCTGTTGAGCCGGTGGTGACGATCGTCGCCGAATCGGCCCCGGCGAGATCGCGAGCATGCCCGGCGATCCTGGTCAGCAGCGAGTCCGCCTCCGAGCCGGCCAGGATGGCGGTCGTAATGTCGCGGAGCGCATCAAGCCATCGCTCTCGCTGACGGGTTTCCGCATAGAGGGTCGCATTCGCTATCGCCACGCCTGCCTGAGTGGCCAGGATCACGATGGATGCCTCGTCTTCCTTGCTGAAGGTCGGGGCGCTGCGCTTCTCGGCGAGATAGATGTTGCCGAAGACCCTGCCCATGGCCTGCACCGGCGCGCCGAGGAAGGAGCGCATGGGTGGGTGATTGGCCGGGAAGCCGACCGATTTCGGATGGTCAGCGATGTTTGTGATGCGAATGGGTCGCGGCTGATGCATGAGCAGACCGAGGACTCCACGCCCCCGCGGCAGCGGTCCGATCGCCTTTCTCTGGCGCGCCGAGACGCCGGTGGTGATGAACTCCTCGAGATCACCCTCCGCACCGAGCACGCCGAGCGCCCCGTAGCGGGCGTCGGTGACCTGGGCGGCCAGATCGACGATTCGTTGCAGGACGATAGGCAGAGAGAGTTCGGACGCGAGCGTGAGCCCGACTTCCAGGAGAACGTCCTTCCGGTCCTGTGGCTCGCTCACCGCTGCGAATCTACGCCATCCCATGCGGGTGGTCAGCGGCGATTGCTTTCACCTGTAGGGTCCTCGTCCCTGCTCGTCCGGGTCGATCGGCCCTAGGGCGGCGGCGTCTGGGGTGGAAAGCTCCTGCCATGGGGACCTGTCAAGCGGTTTGAAAGAATCTTCCTCGCCACGGACGGCAGCGAGCAGTCGCAGGCCGCCGTGGACGCCACCATCGCGATCGCCAAGTCACCGACCGTGAGGGTCAGGGTCGGGCACGTCTGGAACCTCGAGGTGCACCATCGGCACGGCCGCTGGGACGTCGAGGTTCGAAGTGAGGCGCAGAAGCTCGTCGACGCGACCGTGATGCGGCTCCTGGGCGCCGGCGTGATGGCCGAGCCCCAGATCATCCGCTCGGACAGCGATCACGTCGCCGCGGCAATCGCGATCGAGGCAAGGGAGTTCGGAGCGGATCTGGTCGTCATTGGTTCGCGGGGTCTTTCGGACTGGAGATCGCTGACGCAGCACAGCATCAGTCACCAGCTGCTTTGCGCCGTCGACTGCCCCGTCCTGATCGCTCGGGCCCGCCGAAAGGAGGCATCGCGCACGGTGGCGAAGGTCGTCATGGCCATTGCCGGTGGTGACGACGTGGAACCTGCTGCGAGAGCGGCGGCGGCGGCCGGGCTGCCAGACGCATCGGTCACTGTCGTGCACGTCAGGCAGGCGCTTTTCGGCGCCCAAGGATTTGCGTACGTCGAGTCGAACGACGAGATGCGCCAAACGATGGCTCGGGCCTGCCAGATGCTGATCGATTCCGGAGTGACCGTTCAAGGCATGGTCGCGCATCAGGGACCGGTAGCCGAGGCGGTGGCTCAGATCGCCAAAGACTTGAATGCCGATCTGATCGTGATCGGCTCGAGCCGTATGGGCGACATCGGAAGCCTGTTACTCGGCTCGGTGTCGCATGACCTTCTTCACATGACCGATCGCCCGGTGCTGGTCGCCGAACGAGTGCCGGCGTGACACACCTGCCACGCCACCGCACCGTTTCCGACGTCATGACGCACCGCGTACACGTCGCGCGCCCGCAAACGCCGTTCAAGCTGCTGGTTCAATTGATCGAGGACAACAAGATCAGCGCCGTCCCGATCGTGGACGAGCAAGGCATGCCGGTCGGCATCGTCTCGGAATCGGATCTGCTCCTCAAGGAGCGGCGCAGCGAGCTGGAATCCGGGCCGAGCCTGCTGCATCCTCGCCGGCGGCAGGAAAGGGCGAAGGCGCTCGGAGTTGTGGCTTCCGACGTCATGACCACACCACCCATCACGGTCCGATGTGAGGCGACCCTGCCGCAGGCGGCTCGCCTGATGCAAGGGCGCAACGTTCGTCGGCTTGTCGTTGTGGACGCGCGAGGCAAGATCGCGGGAATCGTCAGCCGGAGCGACCTGCTTCAGGTGTTTCTACGCACCGACGACGAACTGCGTGACGAGATCACTTCGTCGCTCATTCCAGCAGTGCTCCTCGAGACGCCGGAGGCAGTCGAGGTAGCGGTTCGGTGGAATGTGGTGACGCTCTCGGGCGAGGTCGATCGCAAGTCAGACGCACAAATAATCACTCGCACCACGCGGGAGCTGGACGGAGTAGTCGAGGTGGTCGATCGCTTGCGCTTTCGCTGGGACGACACCCAGGTAACCCGCGTGCCGGCGGTGCCGGCGATCCCGGCTCCTGGGCGGTAGCTTCTTCTGGCGGTTGAGCTCTTGAACGGCGTTGCGTAAGCTCGGCCCCCATGACACACCACGACAAGGGCAGCTTCGAGCAGGGCGTGATGGTCGACGTCGGACCCGGAGCCGGAGCGCTGGTCATCTACACGACCGACGAACTTCAGCGTGAAGAGATCGAGATCAGCCCGAAGGGTGACGACGCAAATCGCACGCACACCGATGTCTTGCGGCGCAAGGTCGCCGAAGGCTTTGTCAACGCGGCCGTCTTCGGTTCACTCGCTGAGGGCGAGTACCGGCTCTGGCACAGGACTCTGCGGGAACCGGCTGAGGTCCGAATCATCTCCAGCGAGGTGACCGAGCTGGACTGGCGCTGAACCCGTCGCGAGTCCAGCGCCACACCAGCGGTCAGGACGGAACGTCGAACCCGCTCTCCGGATGGTTCAGATACGGGAAGCTGCTGAGGTAAGAGACCGGCGGGGTGTTGGTCGCCGGGTCCTGGATGTCGTAGATCAAGCCCGCGGCTCCGTCCGGTGTGAAGCCTGGGTTGACCAGCGGGTACGTCACACCTGCGATTGCGCGAAGTTCGATCGTCACGACATCGTCGGCCACGCGTCTTCCATTCGGAAAACCCGCGGCATCTCCGCCGACAAGTCCGAGAATGTTTGGACTGGACGATGGGACGATCGCCATGTTCAGGCGAAGCATGTCGGCGAGAGTCGTGCCGGTGAAGTTTTGAAATCCGGAGATGATCCCCGAGGGAATGCCCGTCAAGAGTATTGCGACCAGGTCATCCCGCGATCCGGTCGCGGCTGCGAGGTTGGGGAAAACGCCCGGGTAGAGAACTGGAAGCAGTTTGGCCAGCTCGGGGTGCTGGACGTACTGAACGAACGTGCTGTCCGAAGTCGGCGGCAGCTCGTTCCAGCGGTCCTTCTTGCTCATAGGCACGATGACTTCGTTAAAGAGTGGATTGCCGAGTCGCGAGACCTGGATCCAGGGACCGCTTTCGACGTCGTCGCCGTCCCCGCGGATGATCGCTTTGCGCCGATAGGCGGCGGTCCAGACGCCGATCACAGCTTTCGGGTCTGCGGCGTCGCTGAATCTGCTCGACCCGTCCCGGGTCAGATCGGCAATCGGCACTTGCAGCGCGATCGAGTGAACGTTGAGGTGTTTTGTCCCGTTCACCCCCGGCACCGCCGGCAGGGGGAGCAGGTGCAGGTTCTGGAACGGGCGCAGCGCGCCGAGGTCGAAGATCGAGCCCAGGTCGACGTAGAACCCTTCCTGACGCTGCCCGGCGAAGACTTTGCCGTGAGACCCCGACAGATTATGAATCGCGCTCTGGGCGAGAGCTGCATAGGACGGCGTGGAACGCGGACCGACGTTGCAAGGCGGGCAAGCGATGTGCTCACCGAGCACGGTCTCCGCGCCATTGGCGACGCGCGTCACCGAGTAGAACTGCGGCCGGTTCCAGCTCGCGCTGTTGATCGCCGAGATGGGCCCTGTGTTGTAGAGAAACGTATTCGGATTCTTGATCTTCGTCTGGAAGCGAAACCGGTAGGTCACGTTCGGCCGTGCGTCTCCATCGTTGTCGATGTAGATCGCGTAGAGCACGTCGTCGCCGAATTCGAAGAAGTTGGGGCCGCCGTCCGGGCCTTCGAGCGGGATGTAGTTCGCGATCAGGGTGACGGTGTTGGGCGCGTCGGGACTCACAAAAGCGTAGAGGTCGGTACTGTCGGCAACCGGATCCTTGGCGATTGCCGGCGCTTCGCGATGCGATGACATGACTACCTCTCTTTCGATTGCGGCGCGAACACCGCGCCATAGAGCCGGGCCGCGAGGTTCGCGTCGCGCAAGACCACGTGGTCGGTACCGACCATCAGCGAGACTTCGCCGCTCGCGAGGTCCCGGACATGAGCCACCAGCGGTTCCGCATTCAGCGGCAGCCTGGGCGCGGCGGTTGAAGGTGCGGGAAGCTTGAGCACGGCGCTCAACCCCGGTACCACCGCCGCCGCACCCGCGAGCGCCACACCAAGCGAGGCGCGCGACAGAAAAGCACGGCGCGATACGTTCATGTTGTTTCCTCCCATTTCAGGCAGCGAACGTCCTAGGTTCGAGTACGAAATCGAGAGGGAGTTAGATCACCCGAGCTTGCCTACGAGCTCTGGCTGCTGCGACGGGGCGGAGGTGCCGTTTGGCCCGGCCTCGGCCGTTACCGCCAGTGCAGTCAGCCCCTGGAGGTTTCGCGCGAGCACCACCACGTGGCTGCCGCTCGGGTCGGGCTTGAAGACGCCCGCCGGCGCCGGTTGACCCTGGCTCGGAATCAACCAGAGCTCGTACACCTTCCCCGCCTCCAGGTCCGGCAGGTTGCTGAACTCGACTAGCGTGAGGCCCTGCTGCTTGAGCTCGTAGACCCGGCCCTGCGCGCCGGACATGGCGCCGGACCCGCTCAGCGTGTACTGCGTGACACTCGAAGCCGGCGCCGGCTGCGGCGCGAGCGAGCGGCCGACACCGAGCCCAAGGCTGGCGCCCAACGCAAACGCGACGAACGCCGCCGCGGCGGCTGCCGAACGCCAGCCGGTGCCAACGGGCCAGATCCGCGTCCGCGGTGGCCGCAGACGGAGGACTCGCGCCTTGCGGGGCGTCGCGATCTCCGAGGGGCGAGCTGCCGCTGCCGCCTCGAGAATCTGCTGGCGCAGTCGCTGCGGGGGCGAGACGGTATCGGCCGCCAGAGGGACCGCCCCCAGCGCGCGCCGTAGCCGCTGCACCGTGCTCGTGCATGTCGCACAGCCGTCAAGGTGCGCGCGCACGAGCGCGTCCTCTTCAGGGTCCGTCGCGCCAAGCGCGAAGGCCGCCAGCAGCTCCTCTATCTCTTCGTGATCGCGTTCAGGGCTCATTCAGCAGTCCTTTCCCTTCGAGATACGAATGCAGCTTCTCCAGGGCAAGTCGCATGCGGCCTTTGACCGTGCTCAGGGGCACCCGCGCGATCTCCGCGATCTCCCGATACGTGTAACCGCCGTAGAACGCGAGCTCGACAGCCTGTCTCTGCTCGACAGGCAGGCGCGCCATCGCGTCACGGACCGCGTCCCTCTCCATGGCGGCGGAGACCTCTCGCCACGGGTCGGGCCCGGCTCCCGCGGCGTGAACCGACTCGGCGCTTTCGAGGTCCATCTCGCGTCTTTCATGGGCGCCCCGGCCCCGCAGTTGGTCGATGGCGCGGTTGCGGACCGACGTCAGGAGCCAGGCGCGAAGCGAGCCTTTGCCAGCGTCGAATGTGGAGGCACTGTTCCAGAGCTTGAGAAAGGTCTCCTGGACGATGTCCTCCGCGAGCCTGGCGTCGCCCAGGATGCGGACCGCCACAGAGTACGCGAGGGCGCCGTAACGGTCGTAGACCAGCGCGAGGGCGTCAACGTCTGCCGCCGCCAACGCGCGGCCGATCTCGGTGTCGCTTGCAGCGGGTCCCAGGCGTGCCAGCACCACATTTCTATACGAAACCCGCCACCTGCGCGGTAAGTGATTCGCAGCGAGGGTTCTCCGAGGTGCCAGATCGATAGCAGCCCAGGTGAGATTGGTGAATTGCTGCGTCCCTACCGCGCTGCTGTCACCTCAACTTTTCCGACATGGCCGACTCTGCTACAAAAACATTGGTCGGGGCCGGTGTGTGATTTCAACAGACAGCGGAAGGAAATTAGGGTTCTAAAACTGACAGACCAGGGTGTGCGGCACACATAAAGGAGCCCGAGCACCTTGCAGCGCCGGCTTCAGGCAAACGGGGCGTCTTTGAGGCCGAGTTCACGGCCGAGGGTGAGTGCGCGCTGCTCGACCTCCGCGGCTTCAGCCGTGTGGCCCTGCGCCCGCAACGCCCTCGCCCGGTCGTAAAGTGCGCGGGCAAGCGCCGGCCGTGCCTCCATCTCATCGAAGAGCCGGACCGCGTTCTCAAAGTCCGCGAGCGCCGCCGTCCAGTCCGGCGGCGACTGGAGTGCGAAGGTACGGCCACGGGCCCAGAGCACCCGTGCCTCGCCGTAGCGGTCGTTCATGCCACGCGCCGCGCCCAGTGCCTCGTTCCAACCGGCCACACCGGTGGGCAGATCTCCGAGCTGCGCGTAGCTTGAAGCCAGGAGACCCTTGGTCAGCGTGCGGAACGGCGCCATGTTGGTCACCATTGCGAGTTCGTCGCCGCGCTCGAGCGGGAGTTTCGCCGAGGAGGCGTCGTCCTTTGCCATGGTCGCCGAGCCGAACATCACGTTGGCCGCGACGACGCACGCATATGCGCCAAGCCCCTCGGCACGCGTTGAGCAATGGAGCGCCTGCTGCGCTGCCCTGTCGAGCTCGCCGCGTTCGTAGTTGACGGCGGATTGCGTGATGTCGATGTCGACGCGCGAGATCTCATCGGCACGAGCGGCCTGCTGCGTGCCGCGGGCGACGATCTCGTCGGCGGCATCGAACTCGCCAAGTCGCGCGTACGTCATGGCGAGGAAGTCGGCGATCATCGCGTTCGAATGCGGATCGGTGTTCTGGTCCATGTCGTTGAGCGCGGCCTGCATCTCGCGCGCCCCTTCGCGCAGCCGGCCTGTAAAGGCGGCCCCAGCGCCCATCATCGCCCGCGGCAATGCCGACGCACGCGCGTCCTTTAGTGACCCTGCGATCGCGATGGCGCGCTCCGTCGCGCGCTCGAGCCCTGGGCTCGTCTCGGGGACCTCGCCGCGCTGGCGGCGGAGGTAGGCAATCCAGAAGTAGGCCTCGCCAAGGAGCTTGGGCTCGGCGTTCTCACCGGAAGCCACCGCCAGCTCCAGCTCATCGACCTCGCGTCCGCTCGTCTTGAATCCCCACGAAGCCTTGGCCCCGCCTACGGCCGCTCGCAGCCGCAGCTCGCCCTGCGATTCGTCCGCCAGGCCGCTCGCGCGGGTGAAGAAGCCGATCGCCTCGCGGTTGGCGAAGCGCTCGAGTGCGTGATCCCCCGCCATCACCAGGTACTTCGCCGCGCGGGCGTTCTCGCCGGCCTGCTCGAAGTGCAGCGCGAGCACGCTCGCCAGCTCGCGCTCGCGGTCGGGATGCTGCGCGAAGATGGCCTCGGCGGCTGCGTGATGTAGGGCGCGGCGGTCCTGCTTGAGCAGCGAGGCGTATGCGGCCTCCTGCACGAGGGCGTGGCGGAAGAGGTACTCGAGCTCGGGCTGCAGGGCTGCGATCTGGATGAGGCCGCTAGCCTCCAGGCGGCCGAGCTCCTCGCGCGCGCTCATTTTGTCTTCGACCCTAGAAGACTTTCGAGGATTGTGACGCCGAACTGGCGGCCGATCACCGAGGCGACGCGTAGAGCACGCCGGCTCTCGGCGGGCAGGCGGTCGATGCGCGCAAGCAGCAGGCCGTGGAGCGTGTCGGGGATTTCGATTCCGGCGACTTTATCGGTGGCGACCCAGTGGTCGCCCTCGCGGACGATCGCGCCGCGGTCGATGAGCATGCGAATGACCTCCTCGACGAAGAAGGGATTGCCTTCGGCCCTGGCGAGAATCAGGTCGCGCGTCTCGTCGGGCAGCGACTCGATGGTGAGCAGGTTGCTGACCAGGGTGCGACTGTCGTCGATGGACAGGGGGTCAAGGCGCAATTCGGTGAGGGCGTCGCCGTAGATCTCGCGCGCACCCGCGATGAGGCGCCAGCCGGCTGCGGTGCGCTCCTGACGCGAGCTCAGGATGAAGAGGATCGGGAGGCCGGCCACCGTCTGCAGCAGGGTGAGAAGCGAGTCAGTGGAGGCAGGGTCGGCCCAGTGCAGGTCGTCGCACACCATTGCCACAGGGCCGGATGCGGCCGCGGCGCGGACGATCTGGATGGCCGCCGCGTTGTAGCGCTTGATGGTCTCGACCTCGAGGTTGGAGATGCGGGCTCGCGTGTCGGGGCTGAGCTTCAGGGACAGCAGGTGGCCGAGATAGGCATAGTTCTCGCTCCAGTCCTCAGCGGCATTGGACTGCAGGAAGGATTCGAGTGCCTGCGCCACCTGGGGCTCGTCCGTGGTCTCGGTCACGCCGATGAGGGAGCGGACGAGGTCCAGCAGGAGGTGGTAGGGCATGGTCTCGCCGTACGAGAGGCAGCGGCCCTCGACCCAGCGTGGGGGATCGTCTTGGCCCTCGAGGCTTGTGCGGAGTTCGGCGAGCAGGCGGCTCTTCCCCATCCCAGGCTCGCCCAGGATGCAGGCGACGCGACCCTGCCCGGCTTTGACTATCTGGAACAGCTGCTCGAGCTGGCGGAGCTGCGAGTCGCGGCCGACCATCGGCGAGCTGACACCGGCGAGGCCGCGCGTGCGCACGGCGCCCTCTTTGAGGCTGGTGATCTCGTAGGCGCGGACAGTTGCCGATTTGCCCTTGAGCTCGAGCTGACCTACGTCGACGGCCTCGACGAGCCCGCTGACGAAGCGGTGGGTGGCCGCGGTGATGAGGACGCTGCCCGGGCGCGCGGAGGCCTGCATGCGGGCGGCCACGTTGACGGTGTCACCCATCGCCGTGTACTCGGAGGCGGTCTCGGTGCCAACGATGCCGACCACGACCGGGCCGGTGTTGATGCCAACCCTCACCCGAAGCTTGTCCGCCTCTGAAATGTGGTTGCTCGCGTCGAGCTCGTCGATGGCGCGAACCAGGTCGAGGCCGCAACGCACGGCGCGCTCGGGGTCGTCCTCGTGGGCGGTTGGGGCCCCGAAGAAGGCGAGGACTCCATCGCCCATGAGGCGGGCAATGTTGCCGCCGTACCGCTCGATGGTCCGGTTCATGCGCTGGAAAGCCTCGCCGACGAGGATGGTCCAGTCTTCGGGATCGAGCCTCTCCGCGATGGAGGTCGAGCCCGCAATGTCGGCAAACAGAACCGTAATCGGACGGCGCTCGCTGACTCCTGCTCCTCGCGCTCGATCGTCAGCAGCTGAAATGGTCATTCCAGGGAAATGCTAAGGCTGAGGCTGCGCCAGTTCCGCAAGCCCGAGTCAAGCCTGGAATTCGATCTCGCATCTGAGACGCCAAGAAAGTCTGGCCACGGCAAATGTGCTCGTTTCAGCACCCCGCCAAGAACGTTGGTTGGCGAACGATTTCGAGCTTGAAGCCGCGAGGACGCCCCAGAAAGGCTCCGGCCTCGTGCTCGCGCGTCTATCTATGTGCTATGTGCTGCTGCGGCTAGCGATCAGCCCCCGCAACGCTCGCGAACCAGCGGATTGTGAGACGGTCGCAGTCAGCCGTTCCCGCTCCACAGCGTCGCCGGTGAAGGTGACGCGGCCTTCTCGCCAGACGGCAAGAGGGTGGCGTTCGTGCGGTCCGTCGACGACAGCCATGGGGCCGTCTGGGTCGTTCCCGCCGCCGGCGGCGAGGCCAGGCGGCTTACGAGCGACGACCTCGGGGCCGCCTATCCCCGCTGGTCGCCGGACGGGAAGCAGATCCTCTTGGCGGGTAGGTGGTCTGCCGGCGTCGAAGACCGCGCCTTGTGGGTGGTCCCGTCGGCCGGCGGCGAGCTGCGCCGCGTGTTCAAGCACGAAGCCACGCCCTGGGAGTTCGAGGGCGACTGGCCCCCGATGGATCGCAGATCGTGTTCACCGTCTACTCGCCCGAGTGGGACCATAAAGAACTCCGGCTCGCCGCGTCGGACGGCACGCACGAACGTACGCTCTGGGTCGGCAATGAGTCGACGGCCGAGACTCCGCACTGGGGTCCGTAGGACGATCCCCGGCTTCGTTCCCGGGCGCACACTAGACGTCCGGAGGCGGCTGAACGATGCCAAGTTCCAAGCGATCGCCCCTACAAGCGCCCGGTGGGAACGACAGGCAGGCGGTCAACATCGACGGGCTCCATATCGCCTATCAACGGATCGGCGAAGGCCCCCCACTGCTCCTCCTTCACGGCTTCTTCGGAGATAGCCGGGTCTGGTCCAAGCAGCTCGCGGGTCTGTCGAGCGAATTCGATGTGATCGCCTGGGATGCACCTGGCTGCGGCCAATCGTCCGACCCACCCGAGACGTTTCGAATGCCCGACTACGCCAGGTGCCTGTCGCTGTTCATCAAAGCCCTTGGTCTAGTGCGTCCGCACGTGCTCGGGTTGTCGTTCGGCTCAACGCTCTCCTTAGAGCTGTACCGTCAGAACCCCGGGCTCTGCAGAACCATGGTGCTGGCTGCGGCGTATGCAGGCTGGAGTGGTTCCCTGCCTGCCGACGTCGTTGAGCAACGCCTCCGAAAAACCATTCCAGATCTAGACCTGCCAGCGGCCGAGGTCGTGACCATTTACAACGTTCCTGGTCTCCTCACGGAATCGGCTCCGCGCGCAACGGTCGACGAAAACGCGGCGATCATGTCCGAGTTCCATCCATCCGGGATGAAGTCCATGACTCGAGCACTTGCCGAGGCCGATCTCCGAGAGGTCCTCCCGCGCATCGACGTGCCGACGCTCTTGCTCTACGGCGACAAGGACGTACGCTCACCGCTCACCGTGGGTGAGGAGCTCCATGCCCGGATCCCTGGATCGAGGCTGGTCGTGATGCCGGGGGTTGGCCACTTGAGCAACTTTGAGGCGGCGGATCGGTTCAATGCCGAGGTCAGTGGCTTCCTACGGTCGCGGCAATGAGCGAGCAGATCCAGATGGATCGGATCGACGTCGGCGGCATCCGAATTGCCTACCGTCGCGCAGGCATGGGCCCACCCCTTGTCCTGCTGCACGGAGGCCCTTCGGACAGCCGCGAGTGGCACTACCAGCTAGAGGGCTTGTCCGATGAGTTCGCCGTCGTGGCATGGGACATGCCGGGCTGTGGCCAGTCCGCGGATCCGCCTGAGCACTTCCTTCACACGCGCGATTACGCAGACTGTCTGGTCGCCTTCATCGAAGCCCTCGGGCTCAGGCAGCCCCATGTGCTTGGGCTCTCATTCGGGAGCGGGCTCGCCCTCGAACTCTATCGCTGGTACCCGACGATTCCCAGGTCGCTCGTTCTCGCGTCGGCCTACGCGGGCTGGGCGGGCTCTCTCCCCGCGGAAGTTGCAGAACAACGCAAGCAGCGCATGCTCCGGCTCTTCGATGGACCACCCGATCAATTTGCGCGGGAGTTCATCCCGACCCTGCTCCGCGACTCGGCACCGGCTGAGCTTGTCGACGAGGTGACTACCATCCTGTCCGAGATCCACCCGGCCGGGCAGCGAGCTCTGTTTCGCGCCGGGTTCGCCGAGCACGACCTCCGCGATGTGCTTCCGAGGATTGAGGTTCCAACTCTCTTGCTGTATGGCGACCGCGATGTTCGCTCGCCCCTCAAGGTGGCCGAGGAGATGCATGCCCAGATCCCTGGATCACGCCTCGTGGTTATGCCTGGAGTCGGCCACGCTTGCGACCTCGAGGCGCCGGAGCGCTTCAATGCTGAGGTCCGCGGTTTCCTTCGGTCCCTGCCCGTCGACCCCTAACGCGGATACCGCTTTTCGACGGGGTGATCATCGCTGCGTCAGTTTTAGACTGGTACCCCGTCTCGCCCGCGCCCGATAAGCAGGTACGTGAGGGTCGGTCCCTTCCCCTTCACCTCAATGACCCCGCGTCGTTCGAACGTGAACTCACCATTCAGCCGCTCATACACGCCTTCGGTGACCTGTATCTGGTCTGGAAGGCCATGAGACTCCATCCGGCTCGCAATGTTGACCGTGTCGCCCCAAAGGTCGTAGTGGAACTTCTCTCGGCCGACGATGCCAGCCACGGCGGGCCCGCAGTTGATTCCAATCCGAAAACTGAGGTTCCAATCGCGCTCGGCATTGAGGCGCTTCACCTCGCGCTGCATGTCAAGCGCCATCGCGCAGATGGCGTACGCGTGGTCGGGCCGTGCTGCCGGTGCCCCCGCCGCAACCATGTACGAGTCGCCGATCGTCCGAATTTTCTCGAGGCCATAGAGGTGCACTAACTCGTCGAAGGCCGAGAAGACTTCGTTCAGCACCGCGACAGTCTCCGCCGGTGACTCCTGTGCCGAGCGGACGGTGAATTCAGCGAGGTCCGCGAAGAGGACGGAGATCTCGTCATGGTGGTCGGCGATCGGCTCTTCACCTCTCTTGAGGCGAACCGCAATCGAAGCAGGCAAAACGTTCAGCAGCAACTTCTCCGAGCGCATCTCGGCCGCCTCGCGCTGGGACCGAAAGAACAACAAAGCGATGAACGTCAGGGTGCCGATGCCGGCGATGTTGAGCGAGAACAGGACATTGATCGCGAGGGGGGCAAGCGGGCTCGCCGATTGCTTGGCCGCACTGTCCAGGACCGCGGCGATCGCGAGATCGCCAAAGAACGCCGCCAACCAGATCGGCGTCTCACGAGCTGGCCTCAGCAGCAGCGAGCCGAGCGGCGCCGCAAACGCCCAGACCACGACCGCGCTGGCGTAGACGAAGCCCCCCAGGCTGAGCTGGAGCAAGAGAGGGAGTATGACCATCAACCCAAGTACCAGAAGGGCCAGAATGCCCAGCCGCTTTGTGACGACGAACCTCACGAATGCCGCGCCCACGGCAATACTGACCACGAGTGGTATCAACCCCGCCAGGGGCCTGCCGAGGGCCGCGTACATCACCGCCCAGGCCGCGCCGGCGACTCCCGCCCCCAGTCCTATGACGACAAAGACTTGCTTCCGAACCCTTTCCTGATCGGTGTCCGACGGCAGGCACCCGATCTCTAGGACACGCCTGACCAGAATCGCGGACAAAATCCCTCCACGGGTGAAATTGTGCTTCACTTCCTGGTCGACCAGAACCCACTGGCATCGCAGAGCTCTCAGAGCCTGTAGCAGATTGCGAATGACCTCGCTCCTTGTCCGTCATCACGCTTGCCTGAGCAAGGGTGATCGACCGACGATAGGAGGCGGGTTCGTCGGAGGCCGATCCTGCTAACCTCGGCGGACACAAGAGCGAGATTCGGCAACTGGTGATCCTCCCCAAGATCCGGGATCCGCGGTTCATCACTGTGCGTCGCGGCGGCAGCCTCCAAGACGACGATCACCGCCTTCTGGCCATCTGGGCAGCTGACTGCGCGCAGCACGTGCTGCACCACTTCGAGCAGGCACGGCCGACGGACGACCGTCCACGTCGGGCGATCGACCGCGGGCGTGCCTGGGCGCGGGGGGAGATCACGTGGGGAGAAGCCCGCACGGCGGCCGGCCATGCGAACGCCGCGGCCAGAGACTTGAGTGGGGCAGCACGGCATGCCGCGTACGCTGCCGGCCAGGCCGCGGCGGTGGGCCATGTGGCGGCCCACGAGCTCGGTGCTGCGGCCTACGCGATCAGGGCGGCGCGGGCGGCAGCGGCTGAAGACGAGCGCGAGGCGGCTGGCCGCTTGGAGTGCCAGTGGCAGCGCGCCCAACTCCCCCACGAGATCCGGAAACTTGTGCTCGACGACCAGCGGCTGCGCAACGAGTTGTGCTGGTTTGCGTTCGATTGCTGACACGGCTTGCTCCCGGCCTTCGATGCATCGTGTTACGCGGGGCCCGGTTCATGTCACCACTCGGTACTTGAGGTGCGTGACGCCGGGCGCCTCGACGGCCCGGACCTGCTCAAGCTGCACCTCCGCGTCCCCGAGGTTGTCGAAGAAGCGAGCACCGTCGCCCAGCAGCACGGGGACGACGTGGAGCTCAAGTTCGTCGAGCAGTCCCGCTGCCAGGTACTGCTGAGCGATGTGGGCGCCGCCCCAAAGCATTACGTCTTTGCCGCCGGCGGCCTTCCTTGCCTGTTCGAGCGCGGACTCGATTCCGTCGGTGACGAAGTGGAACGTGGTCCCGCCCTCCATCTCCACGGGATCACGCGGGTGATGGGTGAGGATGAACACGGGGTAGTGGTAGGGCGGGTTGTCGCCCCACCAGCCTGTCCATTGCTCGTCGCCCCAGGCACCACCGTGGACAGGGCCGAACATGTTCCGGCCCATCACGCCGGCCCCGATGTTCTCGCGCGATTCCTCGACTATCCTTGCGCTCTCGTTCACCTCGCCGCCCTGCTCGCCGTGGGATTGGCGCCAGGCGGCCAGCGGAACCACCCAGTCATGGAGCCGCTCGCCGCCCTCGCCGAGCGGGTTCTCCTCGCTCTGGTTCGGGCCGGCGACGAAACCGTCCAGCGAGATCGAGATGTGACACCTGAGCTTGCTCATCGTGCCTCCTTGCTAGGCGGGCGCTGCACGGCCAATCCGATCCACTCGCGGCGCCCGGCTATCTGCGAATCACCAGAGCTGTCAGTCACGTCGTACCTCCGACATTGCGGCTCATCGCGGAGGCACTGTGATCGACCTCACAAGCCAGAAATTGATGCTGAAATGGTCAACTTTCGCGATCCATCTGAGGTACTTCAGGTCGCGGTGGTGGTTGCATACTGCGGGCGCCCGGTGGGCCGGTAACGTTACCCCCTTCGGGGTGGCTCGCGAGTCGACCAGATCAAGCGCTGCGTCCGGGCCGGTGTCGGGGAACAGCCGGATGCCCTGGCCGATGATCACGGGGCAGACGAACAGGGTGATCTCATCGACAAGCTGGTTATCGAACCGCCAGCGGATCAGACCGCCGCTGCCGTGCACCTGCACCTCACCCTCCCGCTTGGCTTTCAGCTCGCCGTTGGCGCCCACGACGTCACCAGCGAGGACGGTCGTGTTCGCCCACTGCGGTTCGGTGAGCGTGGTCGATGCGACGTACTTGGGCTGCGTGTTCAAGGCCGCTGCAATGGGGTTGGTGCCCAGATCTATCCCTGCGCTTGCGCCCCATTCCGCCGCGCCCCAGGACCGGGCGAAGATCTCGCAGGTCCGCCTGCCGAACAGGAACGCGTCGGCGCGCTGGTAGACCTGGTTAAGAGACGCCGCGGCCTCGTTGTCCAACAGCGGCCCGACCCATCCGCCGCGCTCGAATCCGCCGCGGCGGTCCTCGTCCGCCCCGCCGAGTCCCTGCATCACTCCGTCGACGGTGACCATCGTGATGGTCGTCAGTTTCATGGTCGCAGTTCCCTCGTCGCTGAGTTTTGTCGTCGTTCGATTCGACCGGGCCGCGGCGCCGATCTCATCCGTCGCAGCAGAGTCAACGGTGATGCGTCCTCCGAACCGCCGACATGGTGTGTCCGAGGCGATAGCTCGAACATCGCCATCGACTCATGCGGTCGCGGAATGATCCGTAATGATCCCGTCATAACGATCATTCGGCGAATCGGCAGCGACAGGCCCTAGCCCTCCATCGAGTCGCAGACGCCATCCTCGTCGCCCTTGGTCAGCAGTTACCGGTAGCCGCGAGCGAGCAGGTACTTTGCGCCGGCGTTGATTGCCGCGGGGTCGTCCACCGCGAAATCGAAGACGTCGGCCAATCGGTCGGTCACATTGAACGCGAATGCGACCGCGAGGGCGTCCTTGATCTGCTGCTCTGAAGCGCCCGCAGCCAGCACCCTGCGTATGTCGTCGGCATCTACATTGCTCTCGCGGGTTAGCTTGCCCAGCATGCGCAGCGTCGCGCGGAGGGGCTCGCCAAGAGGAGCTGTCTCCAGGTCGGCCACGGTCGCGGACACTTTGGCACCATCGTTGTATGCGAGCACAGACGTCGCGGTGTGGGCCGCGACGCAGAACTCCGTTTCATTCATTTTGGAGATATATGCGGCCATGAGCTCGCGGTCCGCGACCGACCAATCCGATGGTCCGCGCATCGCCTCCTGGGTAAGCCCTCCTGCTCGATAGAAGCTGGGGCGGTACAACGCCAACTTGACCGCATCCACCACTGGATGCCCCGAGAAGACTCGGATGAGGACGAACATCGCCTTCGTGCGAATTCCATGCCCGTGATCGAGGATGGCGAGGCGCACTCTTCAATTTCTCCCCGTGGCCGCGCTGAGTGCCGCGAGCGCATTCTGGTACTGCCGAGTGGCCTGGCCGATCGCGGCGCAGACGACGATCTCATAGATCTGGTCCTCGCTCAGGCCTGCCTTCCTCAGCGTGCCGATGTCCGCATCGGTGACCATCCTGGCGCGGTGTGCGACCTTATCCACAACTGTGCGCACCGGCTCAGCGAGCCGTTCGTTATCGAAGGCTGTGCGGCGGATCTCCGGCGACGCCTGACCCTCCCCTTCGAGGACTCGCGCAACGAGCGAACTGTGCAGCGAAGTAATGTCCGACAAGGATCCTCACGCCTCCGACCAAAGTCTCGCATACGGCCGATCGGGGTTATACAAGGTTCCGGCTGATGCCCGCCGTGCGCGCTGGTCGGGGCCCTGGGATTGAACCCGGGGCCTCACAGTCCCGAAAGTTGGCCATCTTCGTCTTGCCTATTGCGCGGCGCCGAGAACGCAAGGGACGAGCCTCCAGTGGAGACGGCGCCTCGACGCCGTCGTCCTGGCGACGATGATCGCCTCTGGTATCGTGTCGCCACGGCGGGCGCAGCCCCCCAGCATCACCGGCGCTTGCCCACGGCCGGGAGGGGTCGGATCATGGCGGATCCGGTCGAGGACATCATCGGTGACTACCGGGCCTTCGTCGCTCAGCAGCGCGACCGGCTGTCGGCGCGCGGCATCGACATCGCCCCGTATCCCCTCAGCCACCTCGCGTACCGTGTCCCCGAGTGGGAGCAGTACGTTCACGTGCGGACCCTCCTCGAGCGGCACGCGACCGCCAACGTGGAGAACGTCTGGAACGGCCGGCCCATGTCGAAGATCCTGCTGGCGCGGCCGCTCGTCGTCCTCGACGGCGCCCTCGTCCCGCTCGTCGAGCTCATCCCGCCCGTCCACCAGCGCGTCTACCGGATGGGCCTGGAGCACCTCGGTGTCGTGGTCGGGGACGACGTCGAGGAGTTCTCGCGCGTGCATCGCAGGGCCCTGACCGGGCAGCAATTCCAGGGCCCGGACAACGAGCCGTATTACGTCCTGTTCGAGGACTTCACCCACGTGAAGTTCTATCGACGCTCGCTGCGCGATGTCTGCGAGCTCGACGGCGCCCGGTTCGATGGCTTCCACCACGTCGAGGGCTGGGTGCCCCAGCGCATCATCACCGCGACCGGCCCGGACCCGCTGCCGCGATGACTGGTCGGGGGACGGGACACTATTGAACCGCCGCCCTGAATTCGCTGGCGGTGTCTTGAGACTTCCGAAGGCCATCGAATCAGTTGTAGTTGCGCGATGCGCAACATAGGGTTACTTGGCTGCGCATCTCGTGGTCAACTCCACTCATTCAGGAATCGGATAGTTAGCCCGTCTGGCGCCTCAGATGTCTCGTGCTCGAAGGGGACTCCGCGAAATCCCCTGGAATGACGACCCGCGCTGATGGTTACTCAGAAAGCGCAAAGCTCGACCGAGCAAGATATCCGGAACGATCTCAGCGGGCTTGCCGAGCGGATCTCAGCTTCGATTGAGACGGGCGCCTTGGACAATGAGTGCCTT
>Ga0209690_1000056_pt1 | contig 48764 bp, 56 predicted proteins | sample GraSoiAngelo_150_FD_186164 | JGI IMG/M metagenome (GOLD analysis project Ga0209690, IMG submission 186164) | Grasslands soil microbial communities from the Angelo Coastal Reserve, California, USA - 14_1009_09_40cm (SPAdes) (version 2) | ecosystem: Environmental > Terrestrial > Soil > Grasslands ... | reverse complement strand
TGGAGAGATTCGCTTCACCGGACGCGCCGTTGACGTTCGTGTTTCCCGAGAGAAGAAATCCCTCTGTAATAGGCGAACCAAGCGCCTCGATGACAGCAGGGTGCGCCTTGGCCCGGGTCAGCGCATCTTTGTAAACATCCGTCGATTTCACTGCGCTGAATACGATCAGGACGACTGCGGCCACAAAAGCGACGAATAACACGGCTATGCTGAAGCACCCAACCGGGACGAACCATTTCCAATTCCGCTTCCACCAGTTTGGTCTTGGCGTCGGAGAAACTGCTGACGGTGTCTGCTCCACGGGGTCTTTGTACGTCGGAGGCGAAGTCCTTGGCAACCACTCTCTTCTCTGCGATCTGCGCTTGACGGGTCACGCTGCCGCAAGGCAGGATGCCGGCCATGAAACTACAACACTCTCTCCGAATTGTTTTCGCAGGCGCTTTGATAGTGCTGATGGGCGCGTGCGCAATCGCTCCCACATCCGGCCCGGCTGCTCTCGTCGGCACATGGACCAACACGCTCGGCACGGTGTGGACAGTTAACCCCGACGGAACATTTCAGGTCGATCTGGACAAGAACGGCAAACCCGACGTATGGGGCCACTACACGGTATCCGGCGATACACTTATGATAAACGAGGTGCGGGGGAAGACCCCGAAAGCCTGCAAGCAACCGGCCACCTACAAGTTCAACCGAATGGGTGACCAATTGCATTTCACGCTTGTGAGTGACAAGTGCAAACTACGCATCCAAAACGTGACGCAGCCTTGGACGAAAAAATAGATGCTGGCGATTGAGGTCAATCGCCCTTATCCAATCAGCCGCAGATAGATATCTTCGAGCCGTCGCGCCTGCGCGTGGAGATCGAAATCTTTTCGAACGACCTCAACGCCGTTGCGCGCGTTCTTCGAAAGGGAAGTTGGATCTTGCACCGCAGTTAACAATGCGCACGCCAGCTCTTCGTGATTGCGCTCAGGCACGAGGACACCGCTAGCACCGTTCTCGATTGCTTCGGGAATGCCGCCGTGCTCGGTTGCAAATACCGGTAGACCGGTGGCCATTGCTTCGAGCATCGAATTTGGAACGCCTTCCTGATTTCCGTCACGACCCATCTGGCTCGGGTGAAGAAAAATGTGTGACCGATAATAGATCTCGCGCAATTGCTCTTGCGAAACAAAGCCTGTGAATGAAACGTGCCCTTGGATGTTTAGTTCGCGCGCCAGTTTCTGAAGTTCGCCGAGCAACGGCCCTTCTCCGGCAATCGTCAGGGTCGCATTCGGATATTGCCTCAGAAAAACTGCGAAAGCGCGAAGGGTAACCGGCAGACCTTTCTTCTCGATCAAGCGGCCAGCTTGCACAAGCCGCCATTCGGCGTTTTTTGGGAAGCTTCGTTCGCGGAAAGGAAATTCCTCCAGTGGAATTCCGGTGCGTTGAACTTCAATCTTCTTTGGGTCACAACCAAGATCGGCAATTGCGCGCCGCAGCGATTCTGAGCGAACCAAAACCAGCTTCACTGCAGCGAGCATCTCCCGCGTGGCTTCTCGATAGGCCGGCTTGTTCATGTCGACCGTGACGTCGGCGCCGTGAAAGGAAACGATTGATGCATTTTTCCACGCGCGAATTAGCGGCAGCAGATGGACTGCGATTTGACCGAAGTAAATGTGCAAAAGGCGAGCGTCGATTTCATTTAGGACGGGCAGCAACGCGCTCAACTCTGCGTCCGAAATTTGCCACGGAATGTCGCGCAGTTGCCTGAACCAGAAGCGCCGCAGGAAATGCGCTGCCGGCTTTGGGACAATTTCGACCGCCTCAAATGGGAAGCGCCCGGTTTGCTCCCGTTTCTGCGCAATCACGACCGGAGCGCATCGTCTCAGCGCAGTGATCTGCCGGTAGATGTGGAACATCTCCGGTTTCAGAAACGTCGCGCAATAACAAGCGATGACCGGGCGTGACTCGGGAGAAGTACTCAATGCCGAAGGTTAGACGGTCAGCGTTCAACGTCCAACTCCGAAAGCTTTCGCGAGCTTAAGTCGAAAACTGTGCGCGCACCACCGCTGGCACGCGCGTCGGCCGGCCGGTATGCGCATTGATTGGGCACCACAGGGTACGAGCCTTTGATAAGAGCTGGCCGTCGCTATTGCGCCGGATTTCGGTGAACCGTTCGAACGTAAGCCGAGCGGCTTTGCCGACCCACGTGCGCAAGATGATTTTGTCCTCTAGCGCGGCGGGATTTTTGTAGTCGATCTCGTGCCGCAGAACGACCCAGCCGATAGTCTTCTGTGCGTCCGGAGTAGCGACCGCTCGCCAATGCGCAGTGGCAACATCCTGGATCCACCGCAGGTAAACCGTGTTGTTCACGTGCTTTTGCTCGTCGATATCACTGGGCAAAACTGCAACGGTCATTTCGAAATGCGCGGACATCGGGAGCGAGAAGTGAGAGGTTACTAATCGGTCGGAACGCTGAGAGCTAAGAGTTCATGAAAAAGTAGCACAGCGGCGAAAATACCCTACAAACTTGAGCAGCTATTGGGGTACTATCGCCTCTCAATGAACGAGCAAGATGAAGAGATCGCGTCAACATTGCCGGAGGACTTGGATGCGCTGCCGCGGCTCGGCGGATTTCGTCTGCGCGGCATAGAGATGACGCGGCTGGAAACTTTCATCGACGCAGCCTTCGCATTTGCAATCACGATGCTGGTAATCGCCGCGCAGCAAATCCCGGACGATATCAAAACGCTCCTGGGCGCTTTCAAAAACGTCCCGGTCTTTATTGCGAGCATCATCGTTCTCGGAATTTTTTGGCGAGGGCATTGGTTATGGAGCCGGCGGTATGGCCTTGAAGACGGCGTTTCGATCTTCATTAGCTGGGCGATGATTGTCACAATCTTGATCTATATGTACCCGCTGAAAGCGATTTTTAGCTCCATGTGGTTTTTGCTCAGCGGCGGTCGAGTAGGCCACCCACTGGGGGCTCATTCCGATTCGCAAGCGCGAGCCCTCTTTGCGATCTTTGCGCTCGGGTTTACTGCCATCGCACTGGAGGTGGTGCTGTTGAATCTGCGTGCCTGGCAATTGCGAGAGCCGTTAAGGTTGAATGCAAAGGAAGGGTTGATCACATTCTATGAGGTAACGGGATGGTGCATTCCGGTCGGCGTTGGAATCATTTCGCTTGTCCTGGCTCTGACACTGCCGACAGAGCAGATCGCTTGGAGCGGCTGGGTTTATTTCTCGATGGCCATTCTTGTACCCCTGCATTCTACCTATCGTAGACGGAGAATCGAGCAGATGGAGAACGTTAGAAGTCTGTCAGCTAATGTGAAAGCGTCGCATTAATTCCTGGCGTGCTTCCATCGCGAGCTCTGGTTGCATTCGACTGAGCACCTTTTCCCGGCGCTCCGGATCCATAGCTGCCAGTTCGCGCACCAGTTTGTCGCGTGTTTTCCATTTCGCATACTTGCTCCAGCCGATGCCAACTGCGAGAAGCGCGGAGATGGTCCAAACGGTAATGTCCGTCGCGGTCACGAGCAGAATAAAGGAGCGAAAGCTGTTAGAGACAACCGACGAAAACCAGTCTTCCTTTTTCGGAACAGAGTTCAAGCCACGATGTTAGAGAACAACACTGGTTGACGCTGCCAATGTGGGGAGGAGATTTTTCTGATGCACGTGGACCGAGCAATTTTCGCCGTTGTGTGCATTCTTGTGCTCGCGAGTAGGGTACCCTTAGCGCGGCCTCAGGATGCGACTTCGGCAAATCTTCCGGAGCGCTTTGAAACTGGCGAGGCGACGCCGACCCCCAAGTCGAAAAAGAAAAAGGCCGAACCCATTCCGGAAATTGTCGGCCGAACATCAACTCAGAAGCCAGCACCTGTCACTGAGCAGACGCCCGCTGCAGAAGAACCGGCGACACCGGTCACGCCAGTAAAAAAGAAAGCTCGTGTAAAAAGGCGGACAGCTGCCGCTGCGCAACCTGAGGTGGCCAGCTTCTCGACTCCTACTTCCTTGTCGTTATCGTCCGCCCAAGCCCTGGCGGTGAGCGCTCCTTTGCCGGAGTATCCCTACGAAGCGAAGCACGCCAATGTTACTGGAAGCGGTGTTTGCGTTATGATTGTCGATAATGCCACCGGGAAGGTTACCAATGCGATGATGGCGCAAAGCACGGGTAACGCGATCCTCGATAAAGTTACCACCGAGACGTTTCGAAGGTGGCGGTTTAAACCGGGAAGTGTGTCGCAGGTCCGAGTGCCGATCACTTATGAATGAAATCGTGTTCGTTCGTTCCAGGATGAGAACAGCCAGTTTCCCGGCAATCAGCGCTCGGACTTGCTGGGATGGCCGCATCATGTGATCACGAACGATGTATGCAGTTGAGCTGGATCGATCGAAACGTCTCCTGGTGATCAGCGCTGTGCAACGGGTCACGGCCGAGCAAGCGAAGCTGGCTACCCGGCGCGTCCGTGAGCTCTTGCAGGATGTTCCGCCCGGGTTCCGCGTTCTGGCTGATTACCGGTGGTTGGAGTCAATGGATTCGGCAGCGGCGCGTCACATTGCCGAAATCATGGATGCACTTGCCGAAAAGGGTGTCGCCTCCGTGACGCGAGTGATGCCCGATCCGCACAAGGATATTGGTCTCAATATCCTATCGCAATTCCATTACGGACCGGAAATCAAAATTGCGACGTTCGAGACGCTGGCTGATGCGCTGCAAAGTATCTCGGAAGCGCGCTGATTCCTGCGATCTATCGGCGCGCGGCTGCGGCTCGGTTTCCTTCTTTGACTGCGTCGGCTTCGGTCATGTACTTGCCTTTTTTTGTCGTGCCGTAAAAATGCGAACCTTCCCTGTGGTAAACATGTGTTTCTGTGTTGACCCACACGAGACCGTGGCCCCCGCCTGGTGCTGGCGGGTTAACCGCTTCCTCTGCGGTCGCGCCTCTCGCGGGCGCTGGGCTTCTAGTCGCTGGACTGGCAGCCGCTGAACTTTTCGGTTTAAACAAATCGCCGAGCTTTGGCTTAGCAGGTGATGGTGAAGCGGTTGGGCTAGCGGCTGTTTTTGTGCGAGCGTGCTTCACCTTGGGCGAAGCTGTGGCGTGGGCGACTGAGCTTGCGCAATACAAGCGCCGGCAAATCCGATTACAAAGATGAGAGTAAAAAATTTTGTTTTCATAATCGGCGAGCGTAAACAAGCCGCGGGATTGCAGTCAATGCATCTCGGACGACTGAATCGGCCTGCGTACGGCGGGCAATGTCTTGCCTGGATTGGCGTGCTCCATCAACATGCGGTTGGAGCGAGTCCCGCTTGAGCGTCGCTTTTGCCTGCGCTAACGTCTGGCGGGATGTTTGAGACACTCTTGGGATGCCTGAAATGGGCCGCCGTCGGTTTCGTCGTGGCTTTTACTCTAATGAAACTGTTCGAGGCCAGTCACATTCATGACGACATTCCGAAGCCCGCTTTCAAAATACGGCAGACGAAGCGCGCGACGTTCGTGTTATCGACATTCGCAGCGATGCTTTCGGCTTTGGTCTGGTTGCTGGTGCAGAAGCTGGACTGATGAGCGCGCTGGCTCTCTGCCGCGACGTTCAGCCCATGTAGATCCCACCGTTAACATTCAAAACGTGGCCAGTGATATATGAAGCCATCGGAGAGGCGAGGAAGAGCGCTGCGTTTACAATCTCACTCACATCACCAAGGCGGCCGAGCGGAATTTGTTTGATGAAGCTTTGCATGGCTTCCTCGGGCACATCCTTACTCATCCCGACGTCAATGAAACCTGGAGCAATCGCATTCACCGTGATGTTTTGCCGCGCGAACTCGCGGGCAGAAACCTTGGTAAGCGCGATGATGCCCGCTTTGCTCGAAGAATAATTCGCTTGGCCGAACAATCCCATTTGGCCGCTGACGGATGACATGTTGATGATCCGGCCGCCGCTGCGCAGGATCGCGGCAGCTTTTTGTGTGACGATAAATGTGCCGGTGAGGTTGACTCGAATGACGCTCTCGAATTCGTCGATCGACATTTTCTTAATAGTCCGGTCGCCGATGATCCCGGAATTGTTGATGAGAATATCGAGTCCGCCATGTCGATCTTGTATTTGTTTCATCATCGTCTCGACTTGCTGCGGCTGCGTCACGTCGCACTCAATCACCAGCGGCTCAATCAACTCGTTCGCCAGGTTCATCGCATCGGTTTTGTTCTGTCCCTGCGCGTCCGCAACGTAATTCACCACGCATTGCGCGTCGTGTGCGCCGAAAGCCTTGATCATCTCCGCGCCGATACCGCGCGAGCTGCCAGTGACCAGCACAACCTTGCCAGTGAAATCGAGAGGGTTAGCCATTTAACGATTTAATGATTTAGCGATTTAGCCATTGCAATGGTTAAATCAATAACTCACTAAATCGTTAAATTTCTCCCGATGCCTTCGCCGATTCGAATCTTGACCGCTGTCCCGATTTGCGACGGGCACGATAGCGCGATCAATACAATCAACCTTGAATTCATCCGCCAAGGGATTGAAGTGATTTATCTCGGTTATCACCGCTCGGTCGGTGATATTGTGCGCGCGGCAATTCAGGAAGATGTCCGCGCCATCGGCATCTCAAGCTACAACGGTGGTCACATCGAGTTTTTCGCGGAAGTCGTCGATCTTCTGCGCAAGAAGGGTGCGGACGACATCAAGGTTTTTGGGGGCGGCGGGGGCACTATCACGCACGAGGACGCCGCGATTATGAAGCGCAAAGGCGTGGACGAAGTTTTTTTCGCCGGCACGTCGCTCGAAGAAATGGTGAAATTTGTCCATCAGCGTTATGGCAAACCGCGAACGAAGCGGCGGCGTGCCAAATCGTCCGATCAGCAACTGGCGCACAACCTGACCGAAATTGAACAAGCGTTCGCGAGTGGCAGAAAACGCCGAACGTCCAACGCTCAACGCCGGACGTCGAAGTCAGAGCCCCGCGTAGTCGGCTTCACCGGACCCGGCGGAGCGGGCAAGACGACGTTAATCGATGAGCTGGTGCTGCGTTTTCTGAATCGCAATCCGAAGGGAAGGATCGCAATTCTGTCGCATGATCCGAGCGTAGTCGGCCAAGGAGCATTGCTGGGGGATCGGGCCACCATGATTAACTCGCAGGACGATCGCGTGTTCATGCGCAGCATGGCTACGCGTGGACAAGCCGGCGGACTTTCGCCGGCAACGCACGATTGCCTCGCACTGCTCGCTGGGTCGAATTTCGACTACGTCATTATTGAAACGGTGGGAACCGGCCAGGAGGCAATGCCATTTCAGGAAAATGGAACTGTTGATGTGACGGTGCTAGTGATGAATCCGGATTACGGCAGCCGGCTTCAGTTGCAAAAGATCGCGATGCTTGATCTGGCTGACATCGTGGTGGTGAACAAGAGCGATCTTCAACGTGCTCGCACCGCGCACACAGAAATTGAGCAACGTCTCGAACAAAACCGGCGATCACAGCAACTCATCGACACCGTGGCAAAACGCCATCGCGACCCTGGCGTTGATCGATTGTTTGACTTAATTTCGAAGGAATCTGTAGCGTCGGTCTCTGACCGCCGATCAAAAGAAAAAAGACTCTCGCAGAGCGCCGCTACAGCGAAGCGGAGGAAAAAATGAGCAAGCTCGGACAAGTCGTCGAATCGGTCGAAAAGTATAACAACTTCGTTCTCGATCGGGTAAAACGTGCGCGCACGGACGAAAAATTCGGTCGTGAACTGCTGGGACGCTGGAACGACGTCAAAGCGAAAATTCCAGTCACCCGCACGCCGACTGGATTGCCATTGCCACGGCTTGCATTGCCAGAAATCAATGAGCCAGGAGAGATTGCGCGTTATCTCTTCGGCGAAGGATTGCCGGGTGAGTTTCCGTATCTCAACGCGGCCTATCGCGAGATGTACCTTGAGCCGGTTCGGGAGATTGAAAGTTTTGAGAAGAAGCCCGGTAAGATCGACAGGAAAATTCCGCAAGCAGAAGAGCCTACGCGTTTGTTTTCCGGTTTGATGCTGGCCGAGGACACGAATGAGCGTTTTCATTATCTCACGGGACATCAGCGCACTCACAGACTCAGCACCGCGTTCGATGGGCCGACGCTTTACGGCATTGATAGCGATGCAGACGGCGTTTTTGGCAAGATCGGCGAGGGCGGCGTGGCGATCGACACGGTCGAAGACATGGTGCGGCTTTACGATGGATTCGATCTCGGTTCGCCGAATTTCTCCGCCTCGATGACGATTAGCGGCCCGGCGCCAATCATCATGGCCATGTACATCGCAGCCGCAAAACGCCGGTTCGGTCCGAAAGTTGCTCCGAAATTGCGCGGCACGATTCAGGCCGACATTTTCAAGGAAGTCCAGGCACAGAACGAAACGATTTTCCCGATTGAGCCGTCGCTGCGTTTTCTCACCGACATGGTCGAGTTCACCACGCGCGAAATGCCGCGCTGGTATCCGATTTCGATCAGCGGCTATCACATCGGCGAAGCGGGCTCTACGCCGGTGCAGCAAGCCGCTTATACGCTCTCGAACGGATTCGCTTACGCAGAGATGTTCGCCGCGCGCGGCATCTCGGTCGATCAATTCGGGCCGCGGCTTTCATTCTTTCTCGATTGCGGTCTCGACGCTGAATACATCGCACTCGCGCGCGTTTCGCGCCGCATTTGGGCGATCGGGATGCGCGACGTGTTCTGTGCCGGACCGAAGGCGCAACTTTTCAAATTGCATACGCAAACAAGCGGACGCTCGTTAATTGCCGCGGAGTTTAAAAACAATCTCACCCGCACGGCCGCGGAATTAGTGCTGGCTTACATGAACGCCACAAATTCATGTCATTCGAACAGCGCAGACGAGCCATTCACTACGCCGAGCGAGGAATGGATCCGTCTCGCCGCGCACGGGCAGGCGATCCTGCTGGAAGAATCCGGCATTTTCAAACACACCATGAACATGTTGAGCGGATCGCCCGGGATGAAAGCAGTCGAGCGCGCAGTAGAAACCGCCATTCTCGATGAATTCCGGGAGATCGAGCGACTCGGAGGAGTCTTGGCCGCGGTGGAAGAACGTTATCAGCGCAGCCAAATTCAAAATGCAGCGCATCGGTACGAACAGCAAATTTACGATGGCACTCGTCCAATCATCGGATTGAATCGCTACCGCGACGGTGACGATGAAATTCCGGACGTGAAACTTGCGCGCACGCCGCGCAGCAAACAGCAATTGCAGATCGATCGGCTTGCGAAATTCAAAAAGAAGAACGCGGAGAAAGCCAAACGCGCACTGGACAAACTCGCGGAAGTCGTCGAGCGCGGTGAAAACTTTTTCCCGACGTTGCTGGAAGCAGTGGAGGTTTGCTCGCTAGGCCAGATCACCGGGCGTTTGCAGGAAGTTGTCGGGCGTTTTCGCCCAATGGTGTAGGCGCATCGTAGCACAGCCATCTTGGCTGTGGGGCCGGCGGGCGTCTCGCCTGGCCGGACCGCTCAGGACACGTAATCGGGGGATGCCCGCCGTCCCGACAGGCAAGTTGCCTGTACTCCTGTTACTTCACGCGCTTGAGCTGCATATTCTGCCCGTGAAAAACGAGGCAGCGTGGATCGACTGCTCGCGTCGTTTTCATCGATACTATAACTCCGTCGCCGGCTCGGATAATCGTGCTAGTTCCGGAGTTCTTGAAACTATCTTCCCATTTGAACTCCAGAGTGTTCTTGCCGGCGATTGTTGCCTGACCTCCACCGTCCGGCGCTGCACCGTGCGCGTCGGTGTAAGCGGCATCGAAGGAAAGCTGGATGGCGGTTTCTGATTGCTCGATGCTCATTTCAAAGAGTGCCTGACCGCTGAGCAAGTTGTTGTCCGCGTACACGTCCGCCCAATTCGGCGCCGCCGACGCGGTTTTGGATGCAGCAGAGCTGAGAATAATCGAGATGAAGAAAACAACACCGCTCCACCTCATGTGGGCAGAATACGGCGAACAAAGCGTCGATAGAGTTCAAACGGACATCTAACCGCAAATGCGATCATTGAAGAGGAGTTCAACAAAAGTGATAACCTTTGATTGCGAGTAATGGCCGGCAAAGCATACATCGGCACCAGCGGCTGGAATTACAAAACTTGGCGCGACGGTTTCTACGGCGATACGCCGCAAAAACAATGGCTCCGTTTCTGCGCGGAACGCTTCACCAGCATCGAGGTGAACGGCACCTTTTACAGACTGCAGGAGAAAAGCACGTTCAGGAAATGGCGCGACCAGACACCGGATGGATTTGCTTTTGCCATCAAAGGACACCGTTACGTCACGCATAACAAAAAGCTGCTGAACGTCGAAGAACCACTGATTCGATGTCGCGAATTAGCGTCGCCGCTTGGCAGGCGGCTGGCTGTTGTGGTCTGGCAGCTCCCAGCATTTTTGAAAAAAGATATTGGGCGGCTCGAGAAGTTTGCAAAAAATCTGCGGCACTGGGACAGCACGGGACACGCGATCGAGTTTCGTCACAAATCGTGGTTTGACGACGAAGTAGCCGAGTGCCTCCGGCGCCACGCGGTCGCTGTTTGCACGTCTGACGCGCCCGACTGGCCGATGTGGGAGGAAGTAACGACCGACCTCGTTTACGTCCGTCTGCACGGTCACACCCGCAAATACGCGTCCAGCTACAGTAAGCCCGCGCTCAGAAAATGGGCGTCGCGCATCCGGCGCTGGCTCAAAGAAAACCGGGCAGTGCACGTCTATTTCGACAACGACGCTGAAGGCGCCGCACCGCGAAACGCGCTTACGCTTCTCGAAATGTTGCTCTGATCCGCTTCTATTTTTCCACTTCGAGCTCGTATTCCTTCCAGGTCTCGAAACCGCCTTCCAATTCCATGACTGGAAATCCTCTGCTGGCGAGTTCCAGCGCGGCATTCGCTGCCAGGTGGCATTGCTGAGTGTAGCAATAAAGGACGTTGATCTTGTCTTTCTTAAGCCCTTGCGCGCTGTCCCATTTGTCCTTCGGCAGATTCACCGCGCTCGGGATGTGGCCCTTGGCGAAATCCTCCGCCGCGCGCACATCTATGACGTTGATGTTTTCATCCTTCAACATCCGGTTCAGTTCCACCGGGCCGGTGGTGAAGGTCATTTTCTGTTCGAAGAATTCTCTCGCTTTTGCTGGATCTGGAAATCTCATTTTTTAAATCCTCCCTTTAAGTGTTTCGAAACATCCGGCGTGTGCGGTTTCATCTTTTGAATTGTTCTGACAATTCGGAGACGAGTTGTTCCCGATTGTCCGGGCGAACTTCGATGAGAGCGAGATCGCGGCGCTTCTTGATCGCGTCGGTGAACGGGAAGGGTCGCGCAGTGATCGTACCAAGAATGGGCGCGCCGCTGTCGAGCGCTTCGTGCACCACATCGCGAAAACTCGCCGACCGGATTTCCATTGGCCCGATTTCGTCAATCACAACAAGTTTCCGTGCACGGACGGCTGCGCGGAGTGCTTCAACGCCGATAATCTCGAGCGCGGACAGATCGAGTCCATATTTTCCCACACGCTGCGGCGTTTTGAAATCCACATGCGCGAGCACCGCCTCTTTGCCATCGAGAGTCACCAGCTTGAACCCGACGCGCCCGCCGCGCTCGCGGATTTCCTCCGTATAAAAGCCGCCGGCTGGCAGCGCGAGCTCGTTCACGACCCGCTTGACGAGCATCGTCTTTCCGCACCCGGGTCGGCCCGTGAGCAAAAGTTTCTTCGTCATACAAAACTTTCGGATCAGTCGTAGCCAAAAGGACGCTTCGTGTGCCTCGTAGCGGAATCAAATTCGCTGCTGGCACTGCGTACAGAACCACGTCGTGCGTCCGCCAATCGTTGCGGATTTTAATTCGCGTCCGCACCGCGGGCATTTGCCGCCTTTTCCACGATGCGGCAGCAGCCATGATTTGGGCATGCGATCCATATCAGCTTTGGCTTCGATCGCCTTTTTCAAAATGTCGCGCGCGGCGCGGAAAAGTTTTGCAATTGTTTTCTCTTTCAGAGCCGAAACTTGTGTCGCGGGGTGGATCCGTGCGCGGAAGAGAATTTCGTCGGCATAGATGTTTCCGATGCCTGCGATCAACTTCTGGTTGAGCAAAATCGTTTTCACCGCGCCACGATGTTTTCTGAAGATCTCTCTGAATTGTGGGAGACTGATGTCGAGCGCGTCCGAACCCAAAACGCGCTTTTTCAAGAATTCATCGACATCTTTCAGTAATCCGACCTCGCCAAATTTGCGCTGATCCTCGAATGCGAGGCAACGGGCATTGGCGAAAACAAAGAGCACTCGAGTATGTTTCGGCGTCCGCTGCTCACGCTTGAAATACTTCAGCGAGCCGGTCATGCCGAAATGCAGTCGCAACCAGAGGTCGCCATCGGTGCGCACAAACAGATGTTTGCCGTGGCGGCGACTCGATTCGAAGCAGCGTTCTTTTAATCGACGCGCTAGCTCACGTGCAGAAACGCCTTTCAACACGTACGCGCTCCGCACATCGACATCGCTGATCGGCTGGTGCAACGACGTAGCATCCAGATAACGCTTGAATGTTTCGACATCAGGCAGCTCTGGCATCGCGTTTACATGAGTTGCTCAATGTATTCCTTCAGCGCCACGGCATTGTTGTGTTCAGTGTCTCTCGCGCTGAAAAGCAATGTGATCGTTCGCTTTCTGGCTTCCCGTACCAGTTTCTCAACTTGCTCACGGTGGTCGTCGAGCTCTGCCGAATATTTCTTTTTGAACTCCTTCCATTTGTCCGGATCGTGCTTGAACCATTTTCGCAACGCGGTGCTGGGCGCGATTTCCCTCAGCCATTCATCAATGCGCGCCTCGCTTTTCTTCAGCCCTCGCGGCCAGAGTCGATCGACCAACACGCGATAGCCATCGGCTTTCGCAGGCTGATCGTAAACGCGTTTGACTCGAACGCCCACGTCTGGCTATCGCAGCATCACGTAGCTCCGGCTGTGTTGTCACGGCTGCGTCTATCTTGGCAATTCGCGCGGGATTGCCTGCGTCACATCCTCGCTGAAGCTTGGTCGGAACCATGTCCGCCAAATCACTCCGTGAGTTTTTGCAGCTGTTAAAAAAATCGCCATCCGGCGCCGTGTTTAATCCATGGTGGCAAGCGGATGGCGAAAACGATGTTGGCCGAAGCGCGCCCCGTATCCGGAGGGAACAGTTGCACGCTTATCTTCAACAGCGGCTCGGAAAGGCAAAAGTCGCGGTGATCGGCGAGGCGGTTGGTTATCGCGGCGGTCACTTTAGCGGAATCCCCATGACTTCTGAGCGGTTGCTGCTCGGACGAAGCAAGAAAGTCTGTCTGAAATCCAACGATTTCTTCTCCGACATTAACCCGCGACGCACCAGCAAACCTGAGAAACGTCCAGACGGGTTTTCCGAACCGACGGCAACGATTGTATGGGGCACGCTCTTGCGGCTTGGCCTAAAGCCAGAGCAATTCGTCCTATGGAATGCATTCCCGTGGCATTCGTTCGATTCACGCCGCGGCATGTTGAGCAATCGTATGCCTAACAAGTCCGAGCAAGTTGCCGGCCTTACGGTGCTCAAGGTTTTTCTCGAATTATTTCCGGGCGAACAAGTCGTCGCGTTGGGGAAAATCGCGGCCGCTCAGCTAGAAAAACTTAACGTAAACGCACAATGCATCCGTCATCCGGCCTCCGGCGGCGCCAAACTTTTTCGCCAGCAAATCGCCGGGATCGCGGCTGGATTGGATTTACCACGAGATTTTTGATCGGGCGAGTTCTGCCAATTGAGCATTCGCTGTTGGGCGTTGAGTGTTGAACGTTTCTTCGTCCTATGACTTGGGCGGTTCGCTCTTTTTGATCAATGCCGTCAAGAGATCGATCGGAAGGGGGAAAAAGGTCGTGGTGTTATGTTCGCTGGAAATTTCGCGCATCGTTTGCAGGAAGCGCAGTTGCAGCGCAATCGGCTCCTTGCTCATCATCGCCGCGGCTTGCACCATTTTTTCAGCCGCCTGAAATTCGCCCTCGGCGTTGACGATCTTGGCGCGGCGCTCGCGCTCCGCTTCAGCCTGCTTGGCCATGGCGCGCTTCATCGTGTCGGGTAACGCCACGTCCTTCACCTCGACCGCCGTGACTTTGACGCCCCATCCTGCAACTTCTGGTTGATCGACTCGCGCTGCGAAAGCAGGTCATCCAAGGGGGCCTGGCCGAGCACGCTCCGCAGCGTCGTCTGCGACATCAGCGACGTGGCTTTGAGAAAGTTCTCCACTTTCACGACCGCGGCTTGCGGATCGACCACGCGAAAATAAACAACCGCATCGACCGTCACCGGGACGTTGTCACGCGTCATTACCTCCTGCCGCTCGACGCTGATCGTCACGACGCGCAAATCCATTCGCACCATTCGATCGACGATGGGAATGAGGAAAATCAAACCCGGCCCTTTAGCGCCAAGCAATTTTCCGAGGCGAAAAATCACGCCGCGTTCATACTCGCGCAGGATGCGGATCGCCTGCGGCAGAATGATTACGGCAAGAATGATGAGGGGTATGGCCCAACTAATCAATTTTGGCAGTGCTTCGAGTAATGGCATGGCTTTATTTTCCTTCTTTCAGTTTTACAGTTAATCCTTGCACGGCTGCAATCTCGGCTACTTGGCCTTTTTCGATGGGGGCGTCACTGACCGCGTTCCAATATTCGCCTTCCACGAAAATCCAGCCGCCGCGTGAATCGATTGGAGTCAATGCGGTCACGGTTTTTCCAATCAATATTTGTGCTCCCACTTTCACCGGCAAGAGTTGCGCGCGCAGACCTTTTCCGATGACGAAAACAAAGAATGCCGCCGTGACGAGTGTCGCAGGAATGATGTAATTGAGCGACAGGCGAAAGAGCGGATCGGCCCGATTGAAGAGCATGAGCGAACCAATCAGAAACGCAATGATTCCGCCGACCGTCAACACGCCATGCGTGGTGGCATAAACGTCAAAGATAAAGAGCATCAAGGCGAGTGCGATCAAAACGAGGCCGGTGACGTTGACCGGCAAAATGGCCGCCAGATAAAGCGCGAGGACCAACGCGATAGCCCCCACAACTCCGGGAAGAATCGCTCCCGGCGTGGTCAGTTCACCAATGATTCCATAGATCGCGATGAGCATGAGAATGAACATTACTTCTGGCCGCCAGAGTTTTTGAAAAACGTGTTCGGAGGGCGACATCCGGACTTCCACGATCTCCGCGCCAGCCGTATTGAGCGGCTTGCCATCAACTACGCGGCCGTTCAATTTTTGTAACAGATCGGTGTTATCGAGGGCGATCAGATCAATGACTTTTAATTGCAGCGCTTTCTCAGCGGTGATCGATGCGCTCTCCTTTACGGCTGACTTGGCCCATTCGATGTTACGCTGGCGCTTGCCCGCGATCGTCTCGATATAGCTCACGGAAAAATTCTCCAACTTCTGCTTCATCGTTTCGTCGGTCTTTTCCTCTCCGCCGCTGGGAAAGCCGCCTACTGACACTGGGTGGGCTGCGCCAATGGTCGTGGCCGGGGCCATCGCGGCGACGCTTGCAGCAATAGTGATGAAACAACCCGCGCTGGTCGCGGTCGCGCCTGTGGGAGCGACATAGACGACTACCGGCACCGGAGAGCCGAGAAAACTTTGCACAATCTTCTGTGTCGAATCGAGCAAACCGCCCGGCGTATTGAGTTGAATAATGAGACATTGGGCATTCTGTGCCCGCGCCTCCTCGATACTGCGCGAAATGTAGCTCGCCGTCGCCGGCCCGATCGCTCCATCGATCTTAATCAGGGCCACTTTCTCAGCCGGAAAAGCTACGGACGTGCAAACAAGCCAAAGGACCAGCGCACCAACGCAGATGGAGGGGCGAGCTCCGCGAGCCCAAGCACCGGTTGTACGTCTCGGATCGCCGGTTAGGCGTCGCGGAGCTCCGCCCTCCACTTTTGTCTGTCTTTCAGGGTGCGCTGCTTGACGGTGCGTAAGTTCACGCTCCTTTCATCGGCTGAAGTTTGATCGCCAGGTCTGCCACTTCTGGCTTCACGATTTTCTCATAATCACGATAGCTCATTTTGATCGCGTCCGTGTGCGTGCCGGCCTCGAACACGATGTAGTCTTGTTCTGCCAGATGTTTGTCTACGTAGGTTGGCACGCCATAGAGGTTCCCAAACGGCGGCATCGCTCCAATCGCGCAGTCGGGGAAGATCGATTTGAATTCCTGTTCCTTATCCAGCGAGACAGGTTTGCCGATTGCTTTCTCGACCTTTTCCAGATCGATTTGATGGTCTGCCGGCAGCACCATCATTAGATGCTGGTCTCCCGATTTTATCATGACGATCTTGGCATGATGCCGGCCTTTCACATGCTCGGCCTGCGCGATTCGTTGCGCAGTTACTGCCTCGGGATGATGCAGGATTTCGTACTGCACCTTGCTGTCATTCAAACAATCGATTAGTCGCTTTGGTATTTCCATAACCGCCCTCCGATCGAAAAGTATCACTTTCCCGCGCTATCTCTACTTTCCGAATGAGCTGGTTCTGTTGAAAAACTGGGCGAGCGCCACGGCGGATTGAAAGCGCCGTAAGGCGCGACACGTTTATAGCAAAATCCCTCTCCCACCGTGCCGAGCTCCGTAGGAGCGGCACGAAGGAAAATCTGCTTGTTTCCGTGCCGCTCCTACGGAGCTTGGATTAATTTATTGGCCCAAATCCTATAAACATGTCGCGCCTTACGGCGCTTCCGCGCTTCAGCACTTGGAGACAGAGCTAAGCCAATTTCCTCGCTCGAAGACCAAGTGAACACCGCCGCGAACCTCGCGGCGCGCGAAAGATTTATGTATGGCTACATGCGAAGTTTGCGAAAATGAATATGACAAGGCGTTTGAAGTAGTCGTTGGCGGGAAGCATCACACCTTCGATAGCTTCGAGTGCGCGATCCACGCGCTGGCGCCGGTTTGCCCGCATTGCAACTGTCGAATTGTCGGGCACGGCGTTGAAGCCGATGGACAAATTTTCTGCTGCGTCCACTGCGCGCGTACGGCCGGCAAGACGCAGTTAAGAGACCGCATTTAAGCACTGCAAGCGCAGAGATAGTGGCACTCGATGTGGGTTGCCTTGGCGGGAGGGCAATTCCGAACGTTCGGGCTTGCCTGCCACTGGCTGCGGTGCTGCGACCTAGCTGGAGATTGACTTGGATGCGGCCGGACTTCTCGAGCGTTGCGAAATAGAGATGCAAATATGAATCCGTTTCGAGCTTCGTTAATTGTAATGACATTCTTATCGTTCGTGGGTTTCATCGCACGGGCGCAGCCGGAGGAAAAATCCGCGGCTCCATTAAAAGCGATTGCGGTGCTTCATCCCATAGGAGGAGGCAGCAAGGTGAGCGGCACGGTTACCTTCACCGAAGTTGCCGATGGCGTGCAGGTCCATGCAGAGATAACAGGCCTGACTCCCGGTAACCATGGCTTTCACGTTCATGAATTCGGCGATTGCAGCGCGCCCGATGCGAGTTCCGCCGGCGCTCATTTTAATCCAACCAACAAACCGCATGCCGCGCCTGACGCAGCCGAGCGGCATGTGGGCGACATGGGAAATGTGGAGGCGGACGCTTCCGGCAAGGCAAAATTGGAGTATGTGGACCACCAAATCTCGCTGACAAATGACCAACAGTCGGCAATCGGGCGGTCTGTTGTCGTGCACGCAAAGCGGACGATCTGAAGTCTCAGCCAGCCGGCGACTCTGGGGCGCGAATTGCTTGTGGCGTCATCGGCCGGGCCAAAAACCAATGACCGCAAGTCTGTCGCCGAGCTTGATTGTCCTGACCGCTTAAGCGACATGACCGCAGGAATCGTTTGTCGAATCTCTTTGCTCGACAGAGCAGATTTCATTTGATCAAATTAGGGAAAACGATCGCCGTACACGCTTATGCCACGAATATCCAAAACTGAATTGTCGCCGGACAACGGCTGCATCATCGACATGAAATGGAAACTTGGTCCTCTGAGTTATCATGCTTCCGCGGCGGGGAAAGAGCCGGTACCGCTCGTGACGGAGGTGATACGCCTGCCGGAACTGGTCCTTTACGATCACGCCGGGTTTGGCGGAGCTTTCGCACGTACGAACTTGAGCTTCCATTACATCGGCGATTATTGGAACGATCGGATCAGTTGTCTCATCGTCGTAAACGGCGTCTGGCGTTTTTATCGCGACGATTACTACAAGGGACCTTACTGGGATCTCGGCCCCGGCTATTACGAAAGCTTCTTTGCTGAAAAAGGCCCCGACGACGTGGTTAGTTCGTTCCAGTGCATCGCCCTGACGTAGTCGTCGTGCGCCCGATTCTTAAATCTGCCGGCGCTGACCCAAGCGCCGCTACAACGTCGCAAGATTAAGGACTTCACGGGCGCAGCCCCAGGAGAGTGTGAAGCCGGAGCCGCCGTGGCCGTAGTTGTGAATCACCGTGCGGCCATCGTGCAGCCGATCGCGTTCCAGCCGAACGCCTGATTTCCGAAATGGGCGTAGTCCGACGCGCTCGGTGAGAACATTCGGTTTCTCGATGTTGAGCACGCGGCTGCACTCGGCGACAATTCGATCTGTTGTTGCGGGATCGACGGCGAGATTGCTGCTGATGTCGTTTGTCCCGCCGAAGACGCAATCGTTGCTGCGCGGGATCACGTACATTAGCGGGGCGTCATCACAAACAATCGCGCAGGGAAGACCGTCGATTCTCGGCACGACCGCGACCTGGCCGCGATGCGGCTCGAGATCGACATCCTGCGCAAGTTCGCGCGCGCCGATTCCCGCGCAGTTGATCACGAGACCAAATTTCCGATCGACCTCTTCGAGTTTTTCAAAGCAAACATTCGCATTGACTGCGTCGCCCGCTTTTAGGAAACGCGCGGCCAGATAATCAAGATAAATCGTTGTATCCATCAGCGGTACGCGCAGCGAGAAACCACTCTTGAATAATTTGAGAGATCCCTCGACTGCGCTCGGGATGACAGCTTGCGCGCCGAGCGGGATCGCCCAGTTTGGGATTTGAATTTCGCCAGCGTGTGAAAACTGGCGCAGCTCAATGATTGAGACGCCGCTGCCCGCAACGCGAGCAAGATCGCCAAGCACATCCAAGGTTTGGAGAGCCCAGGGGATGACTCTCTCTGGTGGTTCGGCGTCGTAGGGAAACCAAAGCGCCGCGGCCGCGCCGGACGTTGTTTGCTGTCCGGTTTCTTTCGCGAAGATCGCTGCGCGGTACCCGCGCTCGACAAGAACAACGCCAGTGGTCAGTCCCGACACGCCCGCGCCAATGATGGCTACACAATCCATCATCAGAATCATCTACGTGCAATAGCTCGCCGCGTCATATAAAATGACCGGCGATGGTTTCATTAAATCGGGATGCGGTGACGGAAAGAATCCTCGCGGGCGAACGAGTTTCGACAGACGACGCGCTCGAGTTATACCGCTGGCCGCTGGAAGAGCTGGGCGCGCTTGCTAATGCGAGACGCGATTTGGCGAAGGCGAAAAGTTACGGCGGACGCGGAGGCGAGATCGTGACTTACATCGTCGATCGCAACATCAACTACACGAATGTATGCAACGTTTACTGCAAATTTTGCGCATTTTATCGGACTGAACGAGACGAAGATCATTACGTGCTGTCGTTCGAGCAGATCGATCAGAAACTCGACGAACTTTCTGCGGCGGGCGGGGTTCAAATCCTGATGCAAGGGGGGCATCATCCGAAATTGCCGTTCCAGTGGTATATCGACCTTTTGCAGCACATTCGCGGAAAATATCCGCACATTAATATTCACGGATTCAGCCCGCCGGAGTTTGAGCATTTCGCGGAGACCTTCGGGATGCCTTTGCGAGAAGTGATTTCGGAATTCAAAAAGGCCGGGCTCGGCTCAATCCCTGGCGGCGGCGGTGAAATCTTGGTGGATCGAGTGCGGAAAAAGATTTCACCTTTGAAAATTAACAGCGATCAATGGTTAGAGGTGATGCAGGTTGCACACGAGCTTGGATTGAAATCGAGCGCGACGATGATGTTCGGCCACGTCGAGACAATCGCAGATCGCGTAGAGCATTTACGGCGCATTCGTGATCAACAGGACCGCAGCGGCGGATTTACTGCGTTCATTTGCTGGACTTTTCAAGCGCAGCATACCGTGCTCAAGGTGAAACAGCAGACGGGAGTATCTGAATATTTGCGGACACAAGCGCTGGCCCGGATTTTCCTGGACAACATCGAAAACGTGCAAAGCTCGTGGGTCACCCAAGGTCCGGGGATCGGCCAGATCGCGCTCAGATATGGTGCTAACGATTTCGGCTCCGTGATGATGGAAGAGAATGTCGTGAGCAGCGCCGGGACAACGTTTCGGTTAAACGCCGCGGAAATTGAATCGCTTATTCGCGACGCCGGCTACGAACCGCGCCGGCGAAATAATTGGTACGAACTTTTGAACTAAAAGTTCAAGCCAGCGTCGTGGTCGAACCGCCTGATTCTGTGAAAACTCGCCTTGACGATCTCCATCTTCTTCCCGATATAGCTCGCCTGTCCTGCGCGGGTTCGTTGCGCGGGGCTGCGCTTCTTAACCTATGAGACATTTTTCTGGATGGATGCGCCCCCCGCCGTTTGCAATCTGGGTGGCCTCCATTTGTGCGTTGTTTGGCGCCGTATTTGCCCGGGCGCAAGGTCCTCAAGCGGCACAGGGACCTCCAATCATCCGCTCCATCGACGTGCAGTACGTAGGGCCCGAAACGGTCAGCAAGGAACGGATTCTGGCGCACATGCGCACAAAGGTGGGCCAGCCCTATTCCAACCAGGTGGTCGAGGAGGATATCGCGACGCTTTACAAGACCGGCTCCGTTCAGAACGTTCGCATTTTTGCTCAGCCGCAAGGCGATGGCGTGAAGGTGATCGTGGCGGTGCAGACGCGTGCCATTGTGCGCGAGATCGAAATCGCCGGCGCCGAACGGATCAAACCAAAGAGACTGCGCAAGGAAATCAAATTGAAACTCAACCAGCCGGTTGACGAAAAGCAACTGGAGGAAGCGCGCCAAAAAATCATCGAAGTTTATCAGGGACGAGGATACACTGATGTCAGCGTTCAATTTCGCGTCGATCCAATTGACGAGAAACGCGGCACGGCGCGGGTGGTCTTCACAGTTAACGAAGGCGTGAAAGGAGCAGTGAGCCAGATTCATTTCGAAGGAAATGCGCACTTCAGCGAAAAAGTGTTGCGCAAACAAATGAAAACGCGCGGCAAGACGCTTATTTCTTTCGTGGATAAATCCGGACGACTCGATGAGGTCCAGTTGGAACAAGACATGGACAAACTCCGCGAGTTTTACCAAAACCACGGCTACATCGATGTGGAAATCAAAGATGTCCGCAGGGGACGCACCGAGAAGGGTCCGATGATCATTACCATCGTGATTGCCGAAGGCCCACAATATCACGTACGCAAGGTGACCATTTCCGGCTACGAAGCCGCCAAAGAAGACAGAATTCGTGCGCTGTTAAAAATGAAGGAAGGCAGCGTCTATTCGCCAAAACAACTGCGCGACGATGCGAAGGCAGTGGCTGACGCCTACGGCAGCGCTGGATACGTCGATTTGGTAATTTTGCCGGAAGGCGCGCCGGCGGGTCCCGCGCAGATCGACGTGCACTATAAAATCGAGGAGGGCGACCGCTCGTTTGTAAACCGGATCAATATCGAGGGCAATACGCGCACCAAAGACAAGGTAATCCGTCGCGAAGTGCTCGTTGCACCGGGAGACGTGTTTAACACCGTTCGTGTGGACATAACCAAGAAACGTCTGGACAACCTGGGCTACTTCGCAAAAGTCGAGACCTATCCGGAAGACACAGACATTCCTGGCCGCAAAGATCTGACGATTCTGGTGCAGGAAAAACGAACCGGCTCGCTCAGCTTTGGCGGCGGGTTCAGCACCGTCGATCAGCTGGTGGGATTTGCGGAACTTACCCAGGGGAATTTCGATCTTTTCAACTGGCCTTCATTTACTGGGGGAGGCCAAAAATTCCGGCTGCGCATCCAGTACGGCACACAGCGAAAAGATTTTATTCTGACGTTGACCGAACCGTACTTCCTCGACCGACGCCTTGCCCTTACCGGTCAGCTTTTTTACACCGAAGCGAATTATTTGAGCGCCGATTACGACCAGCGCAATTACGGATTCATGATCGAGCTGCGTAAGCCGATCAATGCTTACATGTACGGAACCCTGGGATACACGCTACAGGACGTTGATATTTTTAATGTGGCCGCCAGCGCGCCTGACTTTATCCTGTCACAAAGCGGGTCGTTCGTCGAGAGCAAGATCTTCAGCAGCATTGTGTTTGATTCGCGAGACAACCCTTTGCTCTCGCGTCGTGGACAACGCATCACCTTTTCGCCTTTTATCAGTGGCGGTTTTCTTGGAGGCGATACGCAGGTTTATGCGTTGGACCTGGAGGGGTCCCAATATTTCCATCTGCCCAAGGACCTCATCCTGCTTATCAACGGCGAAATCGCGACTGTGAACCAATGGGGGAGCGGAACCGAGGTGCCAATTTTCGAACGGCTCTTTCTCGGGGGCTCAAATAATCTCCGCGGATTCCCGTTTCGCGAAGTCGGCCCGCAGGAGAACGGCGAGCCGATCGGCGGCCAATCAATGGCGCGCGCTACAGTGGAATTGACTTTTCCGATCATCGAAAAAGCGCGCGGAGCAATTTTTTACGATACGGGTTTTGTCAATAGCAGTGCGTGGTCCTTTGGCTTCAATAATATCGCCTCAGATGTCGGCATCGGGATCCGGCTTGATTTGCCAATTGGTCCGCTGCGCCTCGATTATGGATATCCGTTGCAGCGTGACGGATATAACGGAGGAGGTCATTTCAATTTCAACGTGGGGTATCAATTTTGAACGAATATATATGGTTGCAGTCTAACGCGATTCCGCCCACCGTATCGTCTGTTTTATGAAAAAATCTCTGTCCACACTCTTTGCGCTGATGCTGGGCTTTCCGCTTGCGGCTTTCGCGCAGGGCACACAAAAAATCGGAACGGTAGATATGCAGCGCGCATTTAAGGAATACAACAAGACCAAGGAAGCCGAAGCAAAGATCAACGAAGCGAAAAATGCCGCCAGGAAAGAATATGACGACCGGGCGGAAGATTACAAAAAGGCGCTCGACGAAATCAATAATCTGAATAAGCAGCTCGAGTCCCCGGCCCTAAGCGCGGATAAAAAGACGCAATCGGCAAAGGAGCGCGATGACAAGATTGCAAAAATCAAGAGCATGGAGCGGGAGATCAGCGATTTCCGTCAAACGCGCGAACGGCAATTGCAAGACCAGTTGATGCGCATGCGCGAGGGAATCGTAAAGGAAATCACCGATGTCGTAATGGAGAAGGTGAAAGCCAACAATCTGGACCTGGTATTCGATAAATCAGGCATGAGCATCAATGGCGTGCCCGTTTTGATGTACTCACACGACAACATCGATTTTACCAACGACGTGATCGCCGTGCTCAACAAGCCGGGCCGTGCCACAGCTTCGACTGCAAAAACCTCGAGCAGTGCCTCTGCCACGCCGGCAAGAGCTTCGAAACCTTAACTGACGCTCGAAGATTCCAAATAATACACGCGGGCTAAACTCGCGTGTATTTTTGCGTACAGGTGAAAGCAAGCGCCCGCATGACGGTTTGTGAGCGGCAGCGAACTGCGAAAATGCTTATGCAAACCAAATTTCGACCCACGAAATGCGTGGTCACGATTTTGTTCGCATTCTGCACCGGTTCGCTGGCGGCGAATTGGGAGGCGACGGTCAGCAAGGAGCCGGCTGGGACTTTCCCAGAACTGCGCCCTCTGCATGCGTCCTATCGGTTCGGGTGGTCTGGATTTACCGCCGCTACCGGGGAGGTTCACTTTACCAAGCCGTCCGTGGACAAATTTCAGTTCGATGGGACGGGCCGAACCATTGGTTTGGTTCGGGCGTTATGGAAATTGGATGTCAACCATCGCGCAATCGCTAACGCTGAGACGCTGCACCCAATCGAAACTCAGCAAACAGAGAATTATCGATCGAAAAAAATAGTTACCAATCTCACTTTTACAAACAGCGGAGTAACTCGGACGAGAACAGAAGGCGAAGGGGGTGCTGCCGGAACAAAGACTCGCCAGTTTAGTTTGCCAAATCTGTTCGATCTCCACTCGGCGGCGCTTTATTTGCGTAGTCAGCCGCTGAGAGATCGCAGTGTTTATCGCATTGTGGTTTATCCGGCGACCAATGCTTATCTTGCTACCGTGACAGTCGTCGGGCGGGAGAAAATCTCCGTGCGCGCCGGCACTTACAACGCGATCAAGCTTGATTTGCAGCTAAAGCGCGTCAACAAGCGTCTCGAATTGGAGCCGCACCGGAAATTTCATCGTGCCACAATCTGGGTGTCGGATGATGCAGAGCGACTTTTGCTTCGGATCGAGGCGCAAGTTTTTGTCGGCACCGTCTTCGCCGAACTACAATCGGTGCATTTCGATACTCCGCGATCGTGACGGGTATCGCGGCTGAATCTCCGAGCAAGATCAGCTAGTATTCAGGAACCCATTCACCGCGAACTGGTGGCTGAGGACGGCCATGGCGCGGCGGAGGAAAAACCGGCACGCGTGCCCCGGGCAACAATTGGAGCGCCGCGAGTGTCTCCAAATCCAGACGACCGGTTACCGGGAGTCTGGTACGCGCTTGATAGGCGCGCAGGGAAAATTCCATTGCTGGCCCATAGAGTCCGTTAATCTCATCGTGATAGAGACCGCGGCGGGCCAGCGCTATCTGGGCCGAGAGCACCACATTGCGTTGCACGGTGGAAGGCGCCGCCTCGAATGGGGTGCCAGCAAGCACTCCTCCTCCGGATGAAGTGCCCGGCGTCACCGGATTTGATGGATAAATTTGTTGGTCTTGCGGCGCGTTGTCGAACGGTTGAGCCGGTGACGCAGAGTTCGGATTTGGCGTCTCGTTGGGAGATCGTTCGCCGGGTTCGACAGGCGCAGCAGGGGTGGGCGACACAGGCTTCGTGGCCGGTCGCGCCGGCGCAGAAGAGTCAATTCCAAGCGAGTGGAGCGTCTCGGTGTTGAGCTCGCCACTAACCCGCAGTCCGCTGCGAATTTGGTAGCGGCGAATGGCGGCGGCTAGATTTGCATTCATTTCACCGGTGATTTCGCCGTAGTAGAACCCCTGGTCCTTCAACGTGTGTTGCACACGTTCAACCAGCTGATCGGCGCGCAGCAGCATCATCGATCCAATGAAGATCAGTGCAGCTATCTTGGTTTTCATCCCCAATGCTATTTTGACGCCCTGCTTGTTTGCGTATTCAGCGCTTTCCCCCACCTGTCGCCGCCAAGGTTGACTTCCGCTGGCTCGCCGCGTCACGATAACGCAAAATGCCGTCCGCAACGGACGCGGCAATCTGATCGCGATAATCCTCGGTTGCTAGTTTGGAAATGTCCTCCTTATTTGTGAGAAATCCTCCCTCAACCAAAACCGCAGGAGAAGTCACGTTTGCGATCACGAAAAACTGTCTGGCTTGTGTGCCGCGATCAATGGCCCGGGTGCGCGCAACCAAGGCTTCTTGAACAAGTCCGGCCAGATTCTGACTTTCGGGGTTAGGCGAATCCGAAAGCGGTCGCCATAGAAAAGGCAGCCACGAGGCCAGAAACGAATCCGCAATAATCTGATGCGCGGCGTAGTACGTCTCGACGCCGCTGGCCACCGGCTGGTTATCCTCGTTGAAGTGAATACTGACAAAAATGCATTTTCTGACTCGATTAGCGAATGCTGCGCGATCCGCCAGCGAGACATAGGTGTCGCCCACGCGCGTCATCAATGTGGCGATCCCTTCGGAGTTCAGAAGCCGGTCGATTCGTCGCGCCACGTCCAAAGTCAGATCTTTTTCCAGCACACCGCCGCACATTGCGCCGGAATCTTGGCCGCCATGGCCGGGATCAAGAACAACTACCACAAATGGCTTGGACGCAGCTGAGTTCTTAGCCGGTCCGGATTCGGTTTTAGCGACGGGTTGCTCCACGTAACGGAGCTGCATCCAGACAAAGGATGCGACCATCAACAACAACCCAGATAGGGCCAACAAATTTTGAAACGCTCGTTTCATCCGTTACGTGTGAGAGGAGATTTCTTCTGTTCATAACTTATTCGTTAATCAGGGGGCGCAATTCCGTATCTGATAACGATCGATAACGAATTGCCATACTCGCATCGCGCTCGAGCAGTGCTGCTTCAATTCCGCGACCAGCGAGTTGTTCCTGTCGATATTTCGAAATAGCAGCCCGTTCCGGCAGCCCATTTGCATCGCTGGCCTGCAAAGACATGTGCCCGATACTCCATGCGTCGAGCGCAGAGTTCAGCGCCACTTCAAAGCTCGCATCCGGCGCATGCTGGCTCTTTAGGAATGCCTCCATCAGTTCTCGCGATTGTGGTGTGCCGCTGAGCACTGCGAAGTCCTGCCGCGCTTGCCCGTAGGTCGCGCCGTTAGTTGCAATCTCGCCGTCATACTCTACCCGCAAAAACAGATCTTCGCTGGGCCGTTGACCCACTTCGGCGAACAGCATCCGCGCCAGATACGGCGCACCATAAACCTGTTCAAACGCGCTCTTCATTACGGGACTGAGCGAATAATGCACCAGCCGCCGCAGGGAAACATCTGCAGCCGAGCGGGTGAAACCTTCCGTACTCGCGAGCTCGATAGCCGCCATTCGCAACCGCTCGATGTCCCCGGGATGACCAATCGCCCCCATCGCAATCCGATCATAAATCTCGAAAAGCTTCTGCCGCGTTCGACCAACGGTGAGGAACAGAATGCCGTCGCGATAACCGAGCGCCGCGATCGGACTGCCCGGAGCGAGCTGCGTTTCGATATACTCGCGACGATTCGCGATCGCTTCGACCCAACGATACGGTTCTTCGATCATGCAACCGTTTCCTTGAATACGGCAGCGATTTTGTCCTCCGGCAAAGTAGTGATGCCTTCGCCCGATACAATCTTCATGAGCGGATAAATCTTCCCGCTGCGGTCCACGCCGCCCGTCGATGTATCGGATTCCGCAGCGGTATCAAGCGCTCGCAATGCGATCGATACCGCTTCGTCTTCACTCATTTTGTGCAGCGGCTTCGCGCCCCAATTGTTTTCGTAATAAAGAATGCCGCGCACGGCGGGCGATCCAGATCCCGTTGCGGCATAATCAGTCGCTTCAAATTGCGCGCCCATCGCATCGTAAAAGTAAAGATGCGCCTCGGGGTTTGGATGCGAATCGTAGGTTGCGAATATAGGCACGACTACTCCGACGCCTTGCATGACGAACCCGAAATTATCACGCAACAGTTTGGAGAGAGCCCGGACCTTTCCATCGACGCTCATTTCCTGCAGTTGAGTTCGACGAAAGTATTGGAAGGAGTGCTCCAGCACGCGCGCCATTTCCCACGCCGTCGCCGGCACCCCTGCGATTGCCATGATCGAGTGTCGATCGATTTCCAGAACTTTGTCAGCACGATCATATACCACTGTGTTGCCAGCGGTCGCGCGGCGGTCTCCCGCCACCAGCACGCCGCCTGAAAACTTGAAAGCCAGAATTGTGGTTGCTTCGGTCGGTTGCCACGTCTTTTGCGGGTTTCCAGCCTGTGGTGTCGGACCGATGATCGCCGGGGATAACAGGCCCTTGCGTCTGAGCAGCGCAGGGAAATCGCCAGCCGCGCCAGAAGAATTCTGGTCGAACGCAACCGGGGAGCGTTCCATTACTGACCCGTGCGCTGGCGATAGCGCTTCGATTGATTGGGATCGACCTTGCGCATTTTTTTCAGGAGGTCCTTCGTGTCGGGCCGCGAAATATCGGGTGAACGTGGACCTCCGCCATCGCCTTGTTTTGGACCCCACGGAGCCGGTTCCACCGGCTTTTGAATGCGCTCGGGCATAAAAAAATCTAAGAGCAAATATTGGAAAGGCAAGCCGCAGGGTGAATGCCGAAGCACGAATGACGAAACAAATCCGAAATCCGAATCTCGAATCTCGAAGAGAAGAGCCATCGCACAAACCTGCGAAAAGCGAATCGTAACAACTCCTTCGACATTCGTCATTCCGAGGGCTTGCCAGATAAATCTGCTGGTGGCAAGGTTTCGGCCCGATGAAGCTGACAGCTGTTTTCTGTGCGGCATTGCTTTTGGCGTTTCGCACTGCTTCTGCTGAAACGCCCGCGCCGGAGCCCGCAAAGGCAGCTGACGCCACGCAACTGGAAGCGCTGGCAAAAAAGATCGACGAACAGAACGCAAAGATAGATGCGCTTTCTCAGGAAATCTTGAAGCTGGAGCAGCAAATCTCACACATCCGGCCGGGCGTAATGGTCGGGGAAAGCACGCCCTCGCCAGAGAATCCTGCTGCGCCAGCCGCGTCTCCCTCACATCCGGCGGCCGGCAACACACACATTGTCGCACGTGGGGAGACACTGACGTCCATAGCCAAGATGTACAAAGTGACCGTGGATGAATTGCAGAAAGCTAACCACATCGAAGACGGCCGAAAATTGCAAGCCGGCCAAACCATCTCGATCCCGACGTCTGCGGCACCCACGCCAACCCCGCCGGGGTAATGGAAACTCGCTGTTGAGAAAAAATCAGAATTGCGGGCCGTCTCTTGAACGTGGTGATCGGAATTTATTTTGAAGCTTGAGATCTCGGCGTTTGGAAATTTCCTAAACCGGCAAGTGCTCCTCTCGCTCCAGCGTCTGCGACGCAGCGATTTCTGCCGGCGATTCTGTCTCTCGCACTGGCGAAGTCTCGAGCAAACTTTGGCGGCATAGCCGCGCATATCTTCCGTCTAGCGCGAGTAAGTCGTCATGCGTGCCGCGCTCGATGATCCGGCCGTGATCGAGTACCAAAATTTGCTCCGCATGCACGATTGTGGAAAGCCGATGCGCAATGACAATCGATGTGCGATTCGCCATCAGCCGCTCGAGCGCTTCCTGGATCAAGCGCTCGGTCGCCGTGTCCACACTTGCAGTGGCTTCGTCGAGAATCAAGATCGGCGGATCTTTCAGTAGCGCCCGCGCGATTGATAAGCGCTGTTTTTCGCCCACGCTCAATTTCACCCCGCGCTCGCCCACCACGCTTTCCAATCCGTCCGGCAAACGTTCGATAAATTGGCGCGCATTCGCCGCATCCACAGCGCGCCACAATTCAATCTCAGTCGCGTCGGGTTTTCCCATCAAGAGATTTTCGCGAATCGACCCGTTGAACAGGAAACTCTCCTGAGTCACGACGCCGATGGCTTCGCGCAAAGTGCGCAATCCATATTCACGAACGGATTTCCCATCGACATAGATTTCTCCGCTGGTGAATTCGTAGAAGCGCACCAGCAAATTCATCAGCGTCGATTTGCCGGCGCCGGTCGCGCCTACCAGCGCGATCGTCGCGCCCGGCGGCGCATGAAAAGAAACGTGCCTCAGCGCGGGCAATCCTTCAACGTAACTGAAGCTGACATTTTCGTAGCAAATATCGCCAACGATCCGCGCCCGCTGCGGCTCGATGTCACGTCTGTGGGGGAAGCTGACAGCTTCCCGGGGAAAGTCGGCCACGAGTTGCGCGCCGCCGCGGTCGGCGCCCGCGGCTACAACTCCTGGCTCCGCCGGTTCGTCGAGGATTTCAAACACGCGTTCGCCTGCAGCGCGGCCGGCTTGGACAAGCTGGTTGAGCTGATGTAGCCGGCTGATCGGATCATAAAGAAACGCGGTCAACATTAGAAACGCAACCAGATCGCCAATCTGCATCGCACCGGTTAGCACCGCGTGACCTCCAAATCCGAGGACGAGAAGCGCGCCGATAGCTTCAAACATCGACATCGACGGGCTGTAAATTGCCCATACCCGCATCACCACCAGCGTCGCGTGCCGCAGTTGATCGCTTACTCGGTTGAAGCGTGCGTGCTCTTCCCGATCGCGCACGAAACTCTTGATCTGTCGAACGCCTGCGAGATTGTCGTGCAGCAGCGCGTTCATGTTAGAGGAAGCCCGGCGTTGTGAACGATACCGCCGGTGCGCGGTCAGCGTGTACGTCAGCGCCCCGGCAATAAGCAACGGAAATGGCACGAGCGCGAACAACGCCAGCTTGAAGTTCAGATAAAGCATTACACTGATGACGATCACCACTTGCAGGATCGCGACCACGCCCTGTTCGATCCCATCAATCAACACACGCTCGACCGAGTTCACGTCTTCAATCACGCGCGTCATCAGGTCGCCAGTGGCGCGATTGTCGAACCAGCGCAATGGCAGCAGTTGAATGTGCGAATAGAGATCGCTGCGCAAATCGAAGATCACCCTTTGCTCAAACGTGTTGTTCAGCACGATGCGCAGCGCGTTAAATCCGTGTTGAACAAGAAAGGCGGCAGCCGCCAGCATAATCAACGGCAGCAATTTGTCCGGCCGATTCGCGCGCACCACATCGTCAATGATCCACTTTGTTGCCGCCGGGAAAACAATCACCATTAGCGTGCTCATGATCGCGCAGGTCAACGTTCCCGCAGCCATCCACGGATACCGCTTGAGATAAGCAAAAACGCGCCAGACGGTTTTCATTGGCCAATCAACCTCAACGCGCAGGTTATCACGTCAAGGTAGGGCCATTAGCTCCGATAGCGTTCGCGAGTCCATACTCATCGCCCGCTCTACGTTCGAAACACATTGTCGCCTTCATCCGCGCTGCTTAGTCTTGCGGGATGGTTAATGAATCAAATCCGTTCTGCGACACGATTCACATCGAGCAACTTGAGGTTTCCGCTCGTATTGGAGTGCCGGAAGAAGAGCGCGCGAATGCACAACGGTTAATCGTCAACATTTCCTTTTGGCCCTATCAGCAGGCGCGCGATGTAGCAGATACGATTGATCTGACTGTGAATTATTCGGCCGTAGCGGAAGAAACGAAAACTTTCGTGTCCGATCAATCGGTTAGCCTCATCGAGACGTTGGCCGATCGGCTTGCAGCGCATCTGCTGAAAAGTTTTCCGATACAGAAGGTGGTCATTGAAGTACGCAAGTTTGCTTTGGCGGATGCAAAATACGTCTCCTCAACGGTCACGCGCACGGCCTCTGTCGGTTGACACCTGCTCTCAAACGGCAGCCAGGGATTAACCACGAATAAACACGAATGGACTGAGACAGTGACGAAGCACGAATACCGAATGACGAAGGAATGCCAAAATGACAAATGTCGAGTTCTGTACCCGCAGCGATATGATTCACCAGATACGAAATCCCGATGGATCGTGATTTGGCCTTTGCTCATTTGGGCTTCCTCATTGATTCGTCAGTCGTCATTCGGATTTCGTCATTCTAACAAGTTCGTCTCCATTCGTGGTTGAGGAAACGCCGTGCGAAAAGGACGATTCAACACGCCCGCCGCCGATATTGCGGAGCGATACGGCGAATCTGTTTCGTTTGATTGGCGTCTTTATCGCTATGACATCGCCGGCTCGATCGCGCATGCCGTTGCGCTCAGCCGCGCAGGAATCATTTCCGCTGATGAGCTCCAAGAAATTGAAACTGAGCTGCGCGCCATCGAGAAAGAAATCGAGTCCGGCAAGTTCGAGTGGGTCCGCTCCCTCGAAGACGTGCATATGAACATCGAAGCCGCGCTCACAAAACGAATCGGCGCGGCAGGCGCGAAGCTCCACACGGCGCGCAGCCGGAACGATCAGATTGCGCTCGATCTACGTCTGTACGTCAAAGCTGAAACTGCTGAAGTCTTAACGCGTCTGCGTGATGTGCAAAGGGCGCTGCTCGATCTTGCCGAAAAGCATCTCAATGTTGTGATGCCCGGCTACACGCATTTGCAGCGTGCCCAGCCGATCACTTTGTCGCATTACTTGCTCGCGCAAATCGAGGCGTTTGAGCGCGACGCAACTCGCCTTTGGGATTGTCTGACTCGCACGGATGTGCTTCCACTTGGGTCTGGCGCGCTGGCGGGATCAACTATCGTTCTGGATCGCGAATGCATCGCGCGCGACCTCGGTTTTTCGCGCGTGACTCAGAACAGCATCGACGCTGTAAGCGACCGCGATTTCGTGTGCGAATTCATTTTTTGTCTCGCCATGATCGGCCTGCATCTCTCGCGCTTGAGCGAGGACTTGATCGTCTGGAGCACGAACGAATTCGGTTTTCTTGAGTTCAGTGACGGATTTTCCACTGGGTCCAGTTTGATGCCGCAGAAGAGGAATCCAGATATGGCGGAGCTGACTCGCGCGAAGACCGGACGCCTTTACGGAAATCTGCTGTCGATCTTGACGATAATGAAAGGGCTGCCCTCATCCTACAACCGCGACATGCAGGAAGATAAGCATGCGCTGTTTGATTCGGTCGATACAGTCCGTTCCGAGCTTGATCTTTTCGCGGCGATGCTGCCGGAATTGAAAATTAATCGCCAGCGGATGAAAACCGCTGCAAGCGATTCGAATCTTCTCGCGACTGATCTGGCCGAGTATCTGGTGAAACGAGGAATGCCGTTTCGCGAGGCGCATGAAATCGTCGGCAAAATCGTCGCGTGGTCTGCAGCAAATGAAATTCCGCCCAATCAGGTTCCCATGGCTGAGCTTAAAAAGTTTTCGCCTCTTTTCGACAGTGATGTTGTGAGAATTTTTGACGTTCGCAGCGCGCTGACAAAGAGGCGCGGGATCGGTGCGCCGTCAGCTGAAAACATCGCGGCGCAGATTAAGCGCTGGCGCTTCGAGCTGGGACTCAAAGATGAATCCGCCTGAGAATACAGTGGCGTTTGGTGCGCCGGGGATCGAGCCACGCTGGACTTCAAGCGCAAAAGAAGGCGTCGGCACGGCGTACCATACAAGTTGCCGTCTCTGGTTCACGCTGAGTCACGGAATCCTCAACGAGATTTACTACCCACACGTCGATCAACCAAACACCCGCGATTTTCAGTTTCTCATCAGCGACGGCGAAACATTTTGCCACGAGGAAAAACGCGACCTCAATCATCTAATCGAATACCCGGAGCGCGATTGCCTCTTTTATCGTCTGACGAATTCGGAGCCGCGCGGTCGCTATCGTGTAATAAAACACGTGCTTACCGACCCGCACCTGTCGGTATTGCTTGTGCACACAAAACTCGAGCTATTCGACGAATCGCTACGAGGGAAGCTGCGCCTCTACGCGTTGCTGGCTCCTCACATGGCCGGACGCGGCGCCGGCAACTCTGGGTGGTGTTCTGAAATCGGCGCCGTCAAACTCATCCACGCTCAGCGTGAAAACGTTCACCTGATCATGGCATCCAGCACCGGTTTCTCTCGCCGGTCTGTCGGCTATGTCGGCTTCAGTGAAGGTTGGCAGGACTTGATGCACAATTTCAAGATGGATTGGGAGTTTCAGGAAGCCATAAATGGCAACATCGCATCTACTGGCGAGGTCAACCTCGGAGACAGCGGCGAGTTCACAATTGCTGTCGCGTTCGGTCGAAGCTACCAAAGCGCAGCCACGAAGTTGTTCCAATCAATGGCCGAGCCGTTTGAGTCCCATCGCCAGGGGTATGTCCGGCAGTGGCAACGGGCGGTGGTGAATCCCGAATTCGACTTCAGCACTGATACGTCCGACGGCGGCGGAATGTACCGGCTGAGCCGTTGCGTGCTGCTGGCACATGAAGATAAAGTTTTTCAAGGCGCAATCGTTGCGTCTATGAGCATTCCCTGGGGCGAGACAAAGGGCGATACCGATCTCGGTGGTTACCATCTCGTGTGGACCCGCGATCTGGTTCAGAGTGCAAGCGCACTTCTTGCCACGGGCCAGTCGAGCACGCCGCTACGCGCTTTAATCTGGCTGGCTGCCATTCAGCGGCCCGACGGCAGTTTCCCGCAAAACAGCTGGATCGACGGCACCGCTTATTGGTCGGGACTGCAGCTCGACCAGGTTGCGTTGCCAATCTTGCTGGCGTGGCGATTGCACAAACACGACGCGCTCGGTTTGTTTAATCCCCGCGTAATGATCGTGCGTGCCGCGGCACACCTGATCCTGCAAGGCCCAGTCACAGCTCAGGACCGCTGGGAGGAAAACGCCGGTTATTCGCCCTCGACTCTCGCCACTGTGATTGCCGCTTTCGCCTCCGCTGCCGAATGGGCCAAAGAATTCGGCAAAATGGAGGTTGCAGATTTTATTTTCGCCTATGCCGACTGGTTGGCAGCGCACGTCGACGAATGGACAGTGACAACAAAGGGGGAGTTGGTCGAGGGTTTTCCTCGCCATTACATCCGCATCAATCCAACCGATCCTAACACGCCTGACCCGCACGCTGATCCCAACACGGCAATGATTCAGATCGCCAACGGCGGCGGCCTGCACCCGGCGCGGAATATCGTGGGCGGGGATTTCCTTCTTCTGGTGCGATTCGGCATTCGCGACCCTAACGATCCGCTGGTGCGCGACTCGATCGAAGTGATCGATCGTGTGCTTAAATATGATCTGCCGCAAGGCCCCGGCTGGCGTCGCTACAATCACGATGGCTATGGCCAAAAGGACGACGGCAGCGCCTTCGACGGAACGGGCGTAGGCCGTTGCTGGCCGATTTTGACCGGAGAACGTGGCCATTACCACCTGGCTGCCGGGCGCGACCCCAAGCCGTTCATCAAGGCGATGGAAGATTTCGCGAACCAGGGTGGGATGATCACCGAACAATTATGGGACGGACCTGATTTGCCTGATCGCCATATGAAACGCGGTTGTCCGACCGGCGCGGCAATGCCGCTTTGCTGGTCGCATTCCGAATACGTTTCCCTTGTGCGCAGCCGACATGACGGTGTCTGCTTCGCCCGCGTCGAGCCGGCGTTCCAACGGTACGTATTAGATCCGGTGCAAAGCCATTACGAGATTTGGAGTCTGCGCCATTCTCTGCGGAGTGTATCGCACGGAAAAATTTTGCGGATCATTCTTGCCACGGAAGCCACCATCGTCTGGTCGATCGATGACTGGGCGCGGAGGAACGAATCGCACACGAGTCACCGGGACGAGTTGGATCTTTGGTTTGTAGATTTCCCGACTGCAGAATGGCCAAGCGGTTCGGTGTTTGCTTTTACATTTTTTTGGAAACGCGATCAGCGCTGGGAAGGCCGCAATTGGCAAGTGAGCGTTTTATGACTCTGGTCGACCTTAAGGGTGTGGTCAGTCGCGCTGCGGCCAAAGGGAACGGACCGCGGCTCTGATCTTTATCTCGAAGGGGGGATTACGCACAACCTCGCGAGAGGTACCCGAGAATCTAGCGAACGCCAGTTAGCCTTCCTGTTTCGAGCACACTTATCGTGAACCATGAAAATAATCGAGTCTCTAAAACCATTCCCGCTCCGCACGTTGATGGTTTGTTTCACAATTTGGCTCATCGCCACCGAGATCCTCGTCTTCGATCAGGCCAGATTTAACGCCAACGCCGAGTTGCTCCAGCAAGCTGCGCGGGCGCTTCGCGGACCAGAGGTTCTCGTCCCGAGCGAACGGCCAGCTCATCCCCAGAGCGACGTAAGAATGCAGCAACTGTGAAAGCAACCACCCCGCGGCGGATGGGGGTCGGCCAGTTGTGGAGGCTTGAAAACGTCATCGCTTTGCGAAGAAAGCAGTTGGCAACCAAGCAGTTTATCACAAAGCTCGAGTTCGCCGATAAGTAACCAGCCATGGCGAATGAAATTTTTCCCGTAGTTTATCTTGCGCGCCATGGCGAGACTGCCTGGAGCGCTACGGGCCGGCATACTGGGCTTACGGATTTGCCACTGACCGAGCGCGGCGAACGCAACGCCAAAAGTTTGAGGGAGCGTCTGGCCGGATTGGTTTTCGCCAAGGTTTTGACAAGCCCATTGCAGCGCGCCGTTCGAACCTGTGAACTAGCGGGTTTCGGGGCGGCAGTTAAAGTCGATCCGGATTTGGTCGAATGGAACTATGGCGATTATGAAGGTCTACGAATCGCGGAGATTCGTGCGAAGCGACCCGGCTGGCAATTGTTTCGCGACGGTTGTCCGAACGGAGAATCGCCGGAACAGGTTGGGGCGCGAGCCGATCGTGTTGTCCGCCGCGTGCGCGCGGTCAAAGGCGACGTGCTGATTTTTTCGAGCGGACATTTCCTGCGAATCTTCACCGCGCGCTGGCTCGCGCTCGAACCGTTCGCCGGGAAGTTTTTCATGCTGGACGTAGCAAGCCTTAGCACGCTCAGCTATGAGCATGACCTATCCTCCCCGGCGATCCGGCTTTGGAATGATACTCACCACGTAGGCGACTGAGTGGGGAAGAAGTTTAAAATCAGCGCTACGCTGAGCATTCGCTTTTCTGCCCAGCGTTCATAATCTTCCCCGCGTGAAAGACGCCAACTGGGAAACCATCTCGAGCGAGCGGCACTTTGCCAACGCGCATCTCGAGGTCGTGACCGATCACGTCCGAACGCCATCGCGAAACCAGCCGCGCACGTGGACAATTGTGCATCGCAAAGCAGCCGTCGTTGTCGCGCCCATGACAAGGGACGGTAAAGTTGTTCTCATCCGTCAGGAACGCATCCCGATCCGACAGGCGATCTGGGAAATGCCCTCCGGCCAGATCGATAACCACAACGCTGATCAAGAGCAGATTAAACAAGTTGCGTTGCGCGAACTTCGCGAAGAGGCCGGCTACAAGCTGACCGAAAACGGCGAACTAGTTCCGCTTGGCCATTTTTTTTCATCGCCGGGATTCACGGATGAACGCGGCTACTTTTTCCTGGCACGCCCAGTTCAGCGGTGTAAAGAGGGCGCGGCGCGAGACGAAGGAGAATCGATTCTCGATTGCCGCGAATTCACTGTGGAGGAAATTCGCCGGATGATCGCGGAGAACGAAATTCGCGACGCTAATACGCTGAGTATTTGCGCCAGGCTCTCCGCGCTCGGTCTTCTGTCGCTTGCGCCGCGCTGATTGCTCCATCCAATGGCGCTGCGAGACATTTTTAAATTTCGCGACCTGCCGGAAGGCGAAACTTCCAAGCCGTTTCTGGAACATCTCGAAGACTTGCGGTGGACGATTGTGAAGATGGCAATCACGCTGGCGGTCGCGATGATTGTTTGCTTCGCATTTCGCTCGACACTCGTGCGGATACTGCAGGCGCCGCTGCGCGATGTTGGTTCACAAATTGGAACGCTCAAGGCGCTCGGCATCACTGATTCAATCGTGATTTCGTTTCATTTAGCGTTTTACGCCGGTATCGTCCTTTCCTTTCCGCTGCTGCTATATTTTCTGGCGGAATTTGTTTTGCCGGCGCTGACCGCGCTAGAGAAGCGCTTTGTGTTGCCCGCTATTTTAGTCAGCTTCGCGCTGTTCCTTCTTGGCGTAACCGTTTGTTATTTTTGGCTGCTGCCGAAAACGATTCTCTTTTTCTTTCGCGACACCGAGTCACTGGGGTGGGCGCCGACCTGGACCGTGCAGCAGTATTATTCTTTTGTGACCCGATTCACCATCGGTTTCGGCCTCGCCTTCGAATTGCCAGTGGTGGTTCTGGCGCTGGTTCGATTTGGTTTAATTACCTACGGGTTCATGGCACGTACGCGGCCGTATGCTCTAGTGCTGATCTTTGTCCTGGCGACCATCATCACGCCCACGCCAGATATCCTGACCTTGATCGCAATGGCGCTGCCGATGTGTCTGCTTTATGAAAGCTGCATTTGGATTGCGTGGCTGATGGAGCGTCGTCGTCTGAAACGGATCGCCGACTAACGCGTGCACCAGCCGATTTACAAATTTCTCTTCGGGGCGTTTGCGTTTGTGCTTGGCGCGGCGGTCGGTTCATTTTTGAACGTCTGCATTTATCGGTGGCCTGTTGATCTTTCGATCAATCGGCCGCGCCGGTCTTTTTGCCCGAACTGCAAGCAACCGATTCCCTGGCATCAGAATCTGCCATTGATCAGTTGGCTCGTGCTTCGCGGCCGCTGCGCAAATTGTGGCGCTAAAATTTCGTTCCGCTACTTCGCCGTGGAACTGGTTACCGCGCTACTTTTTCTCGCAATCTGGCAAAACTTTCCGTGGCAGGTGGCGATCGCTTACTGGGTTTTTGTTTCTTTTCTCGTCATTGGAACATTTATCGATTTTGAACATTTCATTATTCCGGACCGGGTGACGATCGGCGGAGTAATCGCGGGCGTTGTTTGCAGTGTGGCGGTGCCCGCTTTGATGCAGACGGATTCCCCGCTTGCGGCTGGTGTTCGTTCTTTCCTAGCGGCTGCCCTAGGTTACGTGATCCTTTTGATTGTCTTGGAAGCGGGCAAAATCGCTTTTGGAAGAAAACGCATTCGATTCGATGCGCCGACGCCGTTCACGTGGACAAAACGCGGGGATGACGCTGATTTCGTCGTAGGCACTGAAGAAAGTCTGTGGAGCGATTATTTTGCGCGCGAAAAAGATCGACTCTTGCTCGCGTGCAATGAGGCCAGGATCGACCACCACACGTATGGGAATGTAACGCTGCACTTTCGCTACGATCGCGTCACGGCGGAAGGCCACGTGATGATGCTCGACGATGTGACGCAGATTTCCGGCGTAGCGCGGGAACTGGTGATTCCGCGAGAGGCAATGGGGCGAGGCGACTTAAAATTTCTCGCTGCGATTGGCGCGTTTCTAGGCTGGCGTGCGGTCTTGTTTAGTCTTTTCGCTGGATCGCTGCTAGGTTCGATCGTTGGATTGATCACGCTCGTCGTGGGAAAACCTGTGTGGTCAGCCAAACTGCCTTTTGGACCTTATCTGGCGTTTGGCGCAGTTACCTGGATGTTTTTTGGGGAGATTTTTCTGCGCTGGTACGGAACGCTGCTCAATCCATAGTACCCGCGGCGCGCCCGGCGGTCGCGGCCTACCACGCTTCTGTTGGAACGGTTGCTGAAGCCTGCTTTGCCGGCACTGCTGCGCCCCCACGCAACATTAACGCCAAATTGATGAGCTCACATTTCCACCAGCGCAGCAGGCCGCGCCGAATCTGTTTGTGAATTCGGATGTCCGGAACAAATCCATCATAGAGCTCGCGCCAGCCGGCGTTTCGTTTTCCGTAATAACCGGTCGCCCATCTGCGATTGGCCAAGGCGACGAGACGTCGGCTATAAAAAGTCATCGCGTTCCGAGCGAATCTGCCGCCCAAACCTGTGAAGGGGAGGTTGAGAAACCCACATTCCGGATCGCGATAAACACCACGGACCAAACCGAGATAATAACCGCTTACATCGAGAAGCAGCGCGGCCGACATGAGCTCGGCATCGCCCATGTAGTAGTATTTGTCCTTGTACAGACTCTCAAACCAGTAACGATAGGTGATGGAGTATTGCTCGTCGTAATAACGAAGCTGGTCGGTCACGTCTTCACCGGCCAGACTGCGCGCCAGCAAATCGGCCACGTAGTAAGAGGTGTAGGAACAAAAATCCAAACCCGGACTGTAAAGTGGATCGATGAAACCGGTGGCATCGCCGACTGCTGCCCAGCCGTCGCCGCAAACTTTTTCGCTATGGTACGGCAACATCGACAACGCATGCACGTCGCCTTCGATCACGCGTGCGACGCCGAAAATCTCGCGGCCAACCGGATTGCCGAGGATGTGGGTGTGCAATCGTTGGCCAAGACTCGGTCCTTCCGGGAGTTTGAAAATTCGGCTGTCGTAAACGATGCCAGCGCTGACGTCGCCTCCTTGCAACGGGATGATCCAGACCCACCAGCCGCGCCCAAAGAGATGGTTCGTGGCCCACTCGCGCGCAGTGCGACAGCGATTCGCATAGTCGGGAAAACGTTCGCGCCAGTCGTAGCTGTCCCACTCCTTAACGCCGCTGAATCGCGCCCAGACAGCGTTGATGGGGTGCTCGGTGTTCGGACGAAGATATCCGAGTTTTCGCGCCAGCATCGCAGTGCGCCCTGTAGCATCGACGATCCAACGCGCGCAAGCGGCGCATTCGCCACCATTGACCGCAGCGCTGACCCTTTGTCCATTCCCATCATTCAGCTCGAGGTTTGTTACTTTCGCCGGACGCCATAGCTCGCAACCCGCTTGCACCGCGAGATCGAGCATGTGTGAATCAAGCTTTGCCCGGTCCACTTGGAAGCCCGGCAATCGGCTCTGATAACGTGTGCCGACCTCGACGCAATCATCGAAGCGTTGATCAGGCCGATTCGAAAACCACAGGCGCAACCCCTGTTTGGCCAGTTGGTGATGACCGAGGTAATGGGTGAGGCCCAAAATGCGCGTCATGTAACAACTGCTCACTTCTGTGGTCGATTCGCCGACTTTGCGATCGAACTCGGCTGTTTTTTCGATGATGAGGACGCGCGCCTCGGGTCGTTTGCGTTTGAGCATGAGCGCCGTCGCCGCGCCGGAAAACGCGCCACCAATGATTACTACATCGTAGTCGAGGTTCATTGCCAACAGAGAAAATGGACTTTGGAGCGAGCAAAGGCAATCAGTTCCGGTGGGCGATGTCATTGTAGGGGACGATGCTGGCCTCCCGGGGAAGCCAACGGATTCCCCTACAGAATTCGTATCGCTTACCAAGAAATGATTTTTACGAACGCGCGTCTGATTTTCCCCGACGGAATTCGCGATGGCCTCGAAGTTGTCGTGGAAGGAGGAAAAATTGCCGCAATTCATGAGCAAACTCGTGTGCGCGGGAAAGACGTTGTCGACGTTGACGGAAATTTTGTCGCGCCCGGGTTCATCGATCTTCATGTGCACGGCGCGCTAGGCCGCGACACGATGGAAGCTTCTGTCGAAGCATTTCGCGCAATTTGCGATTTTCATGCGAGCGGCGGCACGACCTCACTGTTGCTCACAACAACGACAGCGCCGATCGGTAAGCTTGTTGAACTTTTAGCCGCGGTTCGAGGCTGTCGGTCTTCGATCAGCGCGATTGCGGGTGTTCACGTGGAAGGCCCGTTCATCTCAAAAGCGAAACGCGGGGCGCAACGCGCGGAATTCATTCAGGATCCGTTACCGGCTCACGTCCAGCAGTTGCTCGAGCACGCCGATGTGATCAAACGCGTCACGATTGCCCCAGAACTACCGAGAGCGCTCGAGGCGATCGAAAATTTTCACCTGCATGGAATCAGCGTAAGTGGAGGACATAGCGATGCCTGGGATGAAGACGCACGCGCCGCGTTTGAGCGTGGCATGCGTAGTGTAACGCATACGTTCAATTGCATGTCGAACGCGCGCCATCGCGGAGTCTATCGTATCGGCGGTTTGCTCGAGTTCGCCTTGAGCGAACCGCAGATCAGTTGCGAACTCATCGCGGATGGTCATCACGTTTCACCGACGTTAATGAAGATGTTGTATTGCGCGAAAGGCCCTGGCGGAATTTGTCTCGTGACCGATGCAACCGCGGGCGCCGGACTGCCGGATGGCTCGCACTTTTCACTTTTCGGCAATGACTGCATTGTGGAAGCGGGCGTCTGTTTGCTGGCTGACCGCTCTGCGCTTGCGGGCAGTGCTGCGCAGATGATCCACCTCGTGCGGACGATGATGACGAAAATCAATGTTCCGTTGCATGAAGCCGTCGCAATGGCGACCCAAAATCCTGCTCGTGCGATCGGTCTCGAAACCAAGGGCAGACTAACCATCGGTGCAGACGCGGATTTTGTTGTGCTTTCACCGGACTTACAAATATTGCGAACGTTTGTGGCCTGCGAGGAAGTTTGGCGGTCACAGCGACAATAAAAATTCTGCCATGTCGAGCGCTGCGCGTGGGCGGCTGAGTTTTGCGATGTTCGCCACCCATTCGCGCCATTGTTTTGCGTCATCGGCAAACGCGCGTTGAAGTTGTGTGACAACCTCCACCGGTGAACGCGCGATCACGCCGGAGTTGGTTTCGATAATCAGCCGGGCATTGCCTTCCTCCTGACCGGCAACGACGTGATTGATGATCATCGGACAGCCGGCGGCGATTGTTTCCTGCACCGTCGCGCCTCCGGCTTTCCCGATAAGCAAATGGCTCTCGTGCAGCATGCGGGGAAGTTCATCGGTCCAACCAACGATCTTTGCTGGGCGACCATCTACCGCCGCTTCGATCGCCGTCCGAAGTTTATGAGCGCGGCCAATCGTCACGGTCAGATCGACTCCAAGGTCTGCGAGTCGCCGGACCAGTTCCGGGGCACGGCGCGTCGCGGCATGGATCATGTATAAGACACGGCGCTCGGAATTATTGGAAGGCAACACTCGATTCGACCCTGCGTAATCAGAAAATTTTGGGCTCACGGGAAATCCAAAAATCTTGATTTTTTCCGGCGCGACTCCCACTGCTCCTAAGACGGAGGCGCTCTGTTCGTTCGCAACGAGGAAATAATCGGCGGAGCAGCCATACCAGGCCGCGTTGATGGTGATCGAATCCGTGACAACCACTACGCTCTTGCAGGGCAGAATACCGTCGGGGTTTTCTCCTCGAATTTGTCGGAGCACATTCGGATAAGCCGGAAACGTGCAAATCACCACGTCAGGTTGAAATCGGTCGAGCAACGCGGTGAAATGATCTTTTAGCTTGGAGAATCGCGCGAATTCGTTATCGAAATCCGTCTTGCGATCCAGCCATCCGTAAACAGCTCCCCAGGCGCGAGGCACGAAATTGACCAGGCCGAGGTAGCCTCTTCGCACCAGCTCGTTGGCCGGTCCATAGGCTTCGGCGAATAAATCGCGCAATTCCACCTCGATCCCTGCCGGCGCGACACGGGCCAAGCCGTCGCGAACGCCTCGCGCGGCGCTAGTGTGACCCTCTCCGAAGCTGGCCGTGAGAATCAGGATTCTTTTTTTCACAGTTTGTCAGGCCATCGTGTCGCAACTCTTCAAGCCGCGGTTTTGGTAATGCGTGCGTTGGAAAACTCGCGCTCCGAGGCAACGCGGACGGAGGTTACTCGAGAAAGCATTCGGACTTTAATGGATATTTAGGCGGGGCAAAGTAAACTCTGCCGGAGATGAAATATCTCGGATTGATCTGGCGGGTTTTGCGCCGGCTGGTTTGGGAAACCGCGATGGATAATACAACCGGCCTGGCTGCGCAGATGGCGTATCTACTTCTTTTTGCGCTGGCTCCCGGTTCGCTGTTTCTCTGGCATCTGCTGGGTCTGTTCGGCACCGATCCGACCAAGTTGCACCGGATGTTCCTTCTCTTGAAAAGCTTCATGCCCCCGGACCCGAAGGTGCAGGACATTCTGGATTCTGCGATGGCCAATGTGGTGGTAACGGGGTCGAGCGGTCTGCTTGCGAACGCAGGGATAATTCTCGGCATCTATTTCGGGACCGTCTTCATCGCGACAATTTCACGGGCCCTGAGTCATACGTACGGAATGCGGGAAGATCCGCATTGGTGGTCGAAATATATCATCTCATTTTTCATGCTCTTCTGGTTTGGGATCGTCATCGTCTTTTGCTTCAATGCGATTGTGTTCGGTGAAAAGTTGGCTGGTATTGCAGAGGTAAATTTTCAACTCGCGTTCCCGCTCCAGGCGTGGATTGCAGCGTTGAGTCTGCCATTCACCGCGCTTGTTCTAATCATCTTCGCGCTCGCCCTGTATCTCCTCACACCGGAGAATTATCTAACCATCCGTCAGGCGTTACCGGGCGCGATTTTCTTTTCTGTCGGCTGGATCATCGCGACAAAACTTTTTCAGCTGTATGTGGCGAGATATGATCGCTATAACCCTACATATCTCGCGCTTGCGTCCATCGTTGTGCTGCTCACCTGGATGTATCTGACTTGTCTGCTGCTCTTGCTGGGAGGTAAATTGAACGCGATCCTTCGCCGGGAACGCGAAAAAATGCGCAGGGCTGCGCCTCTCACACCCGAGCCTGCCGCGCGCGCGGCGTGACTTCGGCCAGAGGAGATTTCAACGTTACAAAGTTACACGTAAAAAAGGAAGAGGTGATCGACCTTTGTCAGGTTTGTAACTTTTTTAACAAATCGCCACTGTAAGCGTTGATCGCGTCGCGCGCTCTGTTACGCTCCGTCGCAGTGGTGCGCTTTCGCATTTGGCTCGCAACTGCGTTCGCCGTCGGCGCGATCATCACAGGTCTCCTTTGCGCGCAGGTCAGTGAAGAACAAAAAAGTCGCCGCGACGAATCGAAGTCGAGCGAGACAAGCGCCTCATCTCCTAAACCGAAAAAATCTCCGACTCCCGAAGCAAAAGGAGCAGGGAGTAAATCAGCCAAGAAACATCGAGCCTCTGGCACGCCAGACGAAGCGTCCACCGCCATTCCGAGGGCAAAATTAGCCAACGACGAGTCGCGAAAGGGAGCGGACCTTTCTCCCAAGCCGAAAAAATCGCCGACCCCGGGCCCAGAAAAACCGGCGAAAGAAAAATCGGTTCGCGATGCCAGCGAATCGCCAGTTCCACAGGAATCGCCGCGCGGTCGCAAGACAAAGTCCGCGAGAGAATCTGGCGAGACAGCGGACACAACCCCATCGGCCACGCCACGCGAGACACCCGAGTCCAGCGCTTCCCCGAAATCAAAACGGCACCACACCCCCACACCCAAACCGAAAACGGCGAAGAAGAAATCTCACGAGAAAGAAACCGCACGAAAATCAAAAAAAGCTGAGAAAGCGAAACTGGCGCGCGAAGAACAGGAAACACCAAAGCCGCAGAAAACGCCAACGGCTCGTGCAGACGAGCGCGGCGCATCAGCAGAAAGCTCACCTTCACCGCCGCGTGCAGTTGCCGTTCCAACGCCAACTCCGGCGCCCCAACCAAAAATTGCCCGTCCTCTTTCAGCCGGCGAGCGAGCCCAGGTTGTGATCGAGAAGTCCGGTGTCGAGGAAGATCAGGGGTTCGAGCCTCCACCATCCCCGCCGCCGCGGAGATTCGGTTTCTGGCCCTGGTCTGGCCGATCAAGCAGCTATCGATATCTTACCCGGTCAGTCATCGAAGCCATCCGGCGCGCACCAGTAAAACGGCGTCGCTGGCAATTCATTGTCGTGCATAACAGCGGCACGCGGCAGGGAAACGCGCGGGTTTTTGATTATTATCATCGGCATGTCCGCCGGATGCAGAACGGGCTCGCGTATCACTTCGTGATCGGCAACGGAACGTCCACGGGCAACGGCCAGATCGAAGTAGGCGATCGCTGGCGGCGCCAGATCAATGGCGGTCATGTGCACAGCGATTATTTAAACAACATTTCGCTCGGCATTTGTCTGGTTGGCGATTTTAATCGCGACCAGCCAACACGCGCACAGCTCGAATCATGCGAAGAACTCATCCGTTATCTGCGAGAACGCTGCGGCAAGATCGACAGGGGAGAGATACCCGTGCGGCCGCATCGCGAAATGAATCCACCGCGCTGGCCGACTGATTGCCCGGGAGACGTGTTTCCCTATTCGTGGTTTCGCCGATTCTAACAGCGAGCGTACGGCTCTGTGTCATTCCGAGCGAAGTCGAGGAATCTCTAATTTGGAGCGAACCGCAATCCTGCGACAGCGGGAGACTGAGCTCGACATAACAAAGGCATCACTTGCGTTCCGCGACCATCAGGTGGGCTTCCTTGTAGTTCCAGCGATAACCAAATCCGAACTCGAGCGGCGACGGATTGCCTTGTTGGAAAAGTTCCTGCAGCCGGGGCTGGTGATGTTGTTTGAACAGCTCAATCGGGCCGAGGTAAACACCGAATAGACGCACGTTCCATTTGTTTGGATCGAAGTACGCCAGCGGGATTCCGGAATCGTCCTGTACAATTCGATTACTGTGTTCCAGAATGAAGTTGCGGATCGCAGCGAAACCATTCTCAAACATTAGATATGACGATGACTTGAGAAGGCTGGAGCCGACGCCCAATCGTTGGCCGAATTTTAGGAAACCGGGAGTCGCCTTGATGCCGCCATCAGAAATGTCGGTGCTAAAATAATACATCGTTTGGGAATCGCCCGATTGGTTGTCGGTGTACCTGATCCGCACCCCGGAAACACTGCTGCCTTTTTTTCCGGGCGCGGCCTCTTGAAATGCGCCGCCGCTGCTGAGAGAGCCGAACGTCACATTCGTGATCGATTTGTCTGCGCGCGCGATGAACGCGTAGAGAATCGGCAACACGCCGTTGAGGTTCTGCTCATGCAGATCGATTTTCATGTCTTGGGTGATGAAGTACGTCGTGTTGAGTGAGGATTTCATCGCGTTCTCCAAATTTCCCAGTGCGCCGGAGAGATTCGCGATGCGTAATGGGTCCGGTGGGGGGCCCAGGCCTTCCTTCCCGCAAAGCACGTACACAGCAGCCCTGGGAAAAAATTGATCGACATAAAGAAAGTCCGGCCCGCTGAACATGTAAAACGCTACAGGGATCGGTTGCAGCGATTGTGGAAGGTACGTCTCTTGCCACGCGTGCAGTTTCTGCAGTTGCCGGAGATTAAGTTTTGAGAATTGCTCTTCGAAAAACGCGGCATGTTGCTGCCACGCCGGCTCGCGCGTGAGCGGCGCAAGCGGGGAATCCAGCGGGACCGGCATTCCTGCAAGAAAACGCGCCACATCGTTAGGTCCGGCAGCTACCGGCATGGCGCGGGGCGCAATGTGGGGATTTTCCTGTGCGGAGACGCTGAGCCCGGCTGCGACCAGCGCTATGATCGCAGATAACGTGTGGTTCCTTTTCATCCCGAGCGACTGGGGCGTTTTGCCGCGCAAAAGTACAGGAGCAAGCCCAGGAGCGCCGTCGCCACACCGGCCAGCGATTCCACTGCATGGGAACGCAAAAGATAAATCATCATCCAGATTGTGATCACCGAAAATACAATTGGTGGGAGCGGATAGACCCAAACCCGATACGGCCGCGTGATTTTCGGATGCGTGAAACGAAGCACGATCACGCCGATCACAGCTAGCAGCGAGCAAATCAATAAACTGAATTGGGTGTAGCGGACAACGTCTGCGAAACTTTGCGTCAGCAAAAGTAGATTCACGATGAGCAGTTGCAAAACAATCGCATTTGTCGGGACGCCATGTTTGTTTTTGCGGCCAAGTAAACGCAGCAACCAATGATCTTCGCCCATCGACATCGTCACGCGCGGGCCGATCCAGGTCATCGAGCTGACGGTTGAAACCAGACCGAGGCAAATCACGGCGCCAACAAGCCGGCCGCCGTTCGCCCCGAAGATGTGCTTGCCCGCGATTAAGCCGACTTCGATTTGCCCGCGCATTTCCTCTTGCGGCGTGGTCGCAAGAAAAGCCGCATTCAGGAGAACATAAGCCGCAATGACGATGAACGTTCCCGCGAGCAGCGATCGCGGAACATTCTTTTCTGGTCGCTTGACTTCACCGATAATGTAGCTCGACGCGTTCCAGCCCGAGTAAGAATACATGACGTAAACAAGCGCGACCGCAAACGCGCCGCTGAAGATTGACATCGTGTCGCCTGCCTGCGGCCAAAAAGTGATCCCTTGTTTTGGTTCGACGATAAATCCGGCTGTAATGAGCGCACCAATTAAGAGAAGCTTCACGATCGTCCAAAGATTTTGGAACACGCCGCCGAGGCGCAGGTTCCCAAGATGGAAGAGCGCCACGGCCCAGACAATCGCGAAGGAGAGCAGGACCGGCGAGCCAAAGTCGAAAACGCCGCGGAAATATGTCCCAAACGCCATGCCGGCGAGCGCGATGGGCGCGGCAAATCCCACCGTGGCAGAAACGAATCCCGCCATGAACCCGAGCGCGGGATGATAAATCTGCGAGAGAAAATGGTACTCCCCTCCGGAACGCGGCAGCGCGGCGCTGAGTTCGCCATAACAAAGCGCGCCGCAAAGCGCCGCGATTCCGCCAATGACCCAAAGCATGAGCAGCGGAAATCCCGATTGAATGTCCGCCAGTTGAAAACCAAGGCTCGTGAAGATCCCAGTGCCAATAATGTTGGCAATAACGATGGAGGATGCTGTGACGAAACCAACGGTCCGCCGTGGGGGTGGTGATTTCACGGAGCGACGTTCAGCAATCGTGGTCATCTCTGGATCGACAATCCCGAAATTATCGGGACTCGCGAATTCTTTCGGAGCGGCGTTCAGGTTTATATTGGCGCACGAGGTGGCGCGACATGCTGGTCGCGGTTGGGATTCGTTGGTGGCTTAAAATGAGCGCAGAATCAGATCTCCGGAATTTCCTGGGTTGTCAGAAGCCATTCCCGGCGTCACTTTGAAGGGGCATGAACGCATCTCCCAAGCTCTCCGTCGAAACGGCCACCCAACTCGCGGTCTTTCTTGCAAATCGTCCCGGCGCTCTTGCGCGCGTGTGTGAAGCGCTGGCCAAAGCCGAAATCAACATCCATGCGCTCGCGACATCTGACACAGTCGATCACACGGTTGTACGCATGGTGGTAAGCGATCCCACCAAGGCGCTCATGCTCCTGGGCGAAGCGGGCGTGCTCGCGCTTGAAACCGAAGTGCTCACGATCGAGACGATGAGCCAGCCCGGCGTCCTCGCAAAAATCGCCGAGCGCCTCGCCGAGGCAGGAGTCAACATCGAATATGCTTACCTCGCAGGCAGTCGCGGAGCTGAAAAGGGACTGATCATCCTGCGGCCATCCGATATTGAAAAGGCGCGAAGCGCGCTGCGTGATTTGTAGAGCGCTTCTGTTGTAGCCGGTATCGGTGATGCCGGCTTGGGCTGCCACCAATGGTGTCCTTGATCTTCACCATTCATGATTGCCAATGCGGACTCGATGCTGGATAAATGCGCGGCGCGTTTATGACTTCGGTAAGAACCTTCCTCGGTTACCCATATCCGCTGGGCGCAACATGGATGGGTAACGGC